>Ga0307379_10006414_pt1 | contig 16165 bp, 28 predicted proteins | sample UN2MG_FD_202237 | JGI IMG/M metagenome (GOLD analysis project Ga0307379, IMG submission 202237) | Soil microbial communities from Risofladan, Vaasa, Finland - UN-2 | ecosystem: Environmental > Terrestrial > Soil > Coastal area > Acid sulfate soil | place: Finland: Risofladan, Vaasa | collected... | reverse complement strand
TCGTATGTAATGTCGGATATGTCCATCACTTCTGCTCCAGTGCTTTGTCTAATTGGCTTTTCCAGTAGTTCCGTGATTCTGGGTCAGCCCAATCCATTTGACGTTCAATCCAATCCATTTCGTTTCGTACTTCTTTAACCCGCTTGATGGTGGCTTGGAGTTCAGCGATATGCTGCTTTAGTTCATAACCACCTTGCTCAATGGCTTGCACTAATTCACGTTCTGCTTTCAGGGCTATCAATAGTTCACGATGGCAGCATGCCCATTCCCAGCTGTCGGGCCAGTTACACTCTGGCTGTATCAGCAAGAAAGCCAACCGTTCATCAGTCATTCGCTCACTCACTTCGCCTCTCCCAGTGCTTCCAGAACGTCATCCCATTTTGCCCACTGAACAACGCGGTATGTTCCATCAGATGAACCCGATGCTTCCATGCCAAAGGTTTTTACATTCTTCGCAGCATCCAGCTTGGCTTTCAGCCTTTCATTTTCTTCAAACAATCCATCCATAGGTGATGTAATTGTTCCGCGATTTTTTAGCCGTTTGTTCTCTGTATCCAGTTCAGCGATACGGTCTTTCAACCGCTGGTTTTCAGCAACCAGTATTGGCTCATAATTCTCTTGGTCAAGGCACAGATACTCGATTTTCTTTTCCAGTTCAGCGATGCGTTCTTCCAGTTGCTTTCTGCGTCCTGTTACTATTCTGTAATCACTCACTTCGCCTCTCCTGTGCTGGATGCCCATACGGTTTGTACAGCAGGTAATAACGCTGACTCCATGAACTACGTTTCTCTCGGTTGTCCATTGGTCGCCACGGATAACTATTCGGGTCGTGTCTGGGTCGTGCTATGAATCGGGCAATCATTGATTATCTCCAACCTATCAACTTGTTAAACGCAGGTACGTTGGTCGGCATACGCAGTTCCAGACTCCGCTTGCGGAAGTAGTCTGAATTACAGACCTTGCACTTGGAGGCACGTCCCTGACTTCCGTTGGTGTGGAGGTTGAAATCTTCAAGAGGTTTGGTTTCGTGGCACGTAGTGCAGCACTTCTCTCCTGCTAACTTGTCAGTCATTCGCATTGCTTTTCTCCTGTCGTACCATGACCGAGGATAAAGGTCATCAGTTCTACGGCATACTTGGTTTCCATAATAGTACTGACGGTCATAACGTCTTTCGAGTATGGGTCTCGCACCGAAACGTACACCAGACGTACATTCTCTGGTCTGGACATCGCTCTGGCGAGGTCTTTTTTCGAGAACGAATGATGCACAATGCTCATGTTTTTGATATCCGGTAAAACTGCAAGCTGATGGCTTTTTCTGAACGACCCAACAGTGTCGCTATAGCCGCATTGTCATGGCCTGCTTTTTTCAGAGTAATTAACTGTGAGCGGTCTTCTTCTGTCCACCTATGCTTTCCAAAAGGAATGCCTTCCAGAGTCTTTCGGGTACGGATAACGGCACGGGCAAGGGCTTTTGGAGCCTTCGGAACGGTCTTCGGGGTTTTGGCCTTCTTGGCCTTGGTTTTTGGCAGGACGCTGGTCCACGCGATAGCGGAACGACATGCCCGCAACTGATGGATGTAAATATGAACGGGTGTTCCTTCCGGTTCAGTCCGGAGCATCTCTTCGGCATACGCCTTAGCGCGGTTCATGCAGTTGGATGACACAGTGGGTTCGGAACCTTCGGACACGATCAGATATTTCTTCATGGCGATCTCCTTTGTGGTTGTGACGTAACTTCAGATGTAATGTAGCAAAGTATACAAGTTAATGCAATAACTTAATGACACGCAGTGCTGTTGTCTATGTACAGTGAAGTATCTATCCCCCTGCAGTCTTCTTTTTCCAGCACTTCAAAAGTCTTGGCGCGACTCCATTTAACTGCCAGCGCCATCCACCCGTCAGGAATCTCTTCGGTATTGATGAGGGGTATAAGTTCTTTGTCGAAAAAAGCGTTCACGTCATCGGACATCAGACTCATGACGCAGTCAAAACAGTCCATACGTTCTTTTTCAACACAGGCCAGACGCACAGCAGCAGACATGTGACCCATAATTCTTTCTACCACTTGCATGATGAGTTCAGGATCGTGGGTCAATTCGTCAGTCTTCTCGTTCATCTTTTATGCTCCTTACTGGTGGCGGTACATTGAAGTCCATTTCAGCGGCTGTTCTCACTAACGTGTCAATCAACACGGAGTATTCCGGACGGGTCGCTTCGCTGGATCGTTTTTGTGGACGGCGTTTGATCCCCCAACGGGTTTCGATATATTCAGTGCCGTAGGCTTTACACAGGATTTCATTGTGGGTTTCGTCAGGGGTGGTGCCACAGAACTCTCCGAAAGCCCGTAGCCACTTCCAGTAATACGCCCGTTGCCGGTGGGAATGTGGATGAACCACCGGAGTGATGGTCAGGGTGATGCCTTCCCGAGCATCACCCGCCACCTCCAACAGACCTTGTCTCACATCTGTGAACTCGTTACCGAGCAGGGTCATCAAGCGCAGAATCCGACCGGATTCTTTTGCTGGAATAATGATGTCAATGGTCATTTTCTATGTCTCCAAACCTGCCAAACCGGACCAAACCTCGCCGTACCGGACCTTACCTAACCAAGCCGAGCCGTACCCAACCGTACCTGCCGTACCAAACCGCACCCTACCTCACCGTACCAAACCTAACCACGCCACGCCCCACCTGCCATACCGATTTAAATCAATCCACCTTCGCGGTTAACAGGAAGTCATCCAGTGCAGCAAAGACCTTTGCCAGTTCCTGCAAAGCGCCGTACCTGCGTTTGAACGCCAGAGCATCACGGATGGCCTGACCCAACAGTTCGTCACGGGCAACCGGATCAGACATGATGTCTTCTATGCGCCTGAACACCCTGCGGGCTTCAGCACCGGATTCATCCGACTCTTTCGGTACAAAGACTGCTTCATAGGCCCGTGTTGGCGGTTTATTTTCGATCTGAACTTCAAAACATTGGGTGATCTTGCGACCACGATGCAAGCGCCATTTATTGGCAGCAACATCGTCACGCCATTCAAACTCCTTGTGCAGCAAAGCATCAACTGGTGCTGACTCGTCAACCAGTGTTTGCAAATCAATATCCCCACCACATAACCGGCGCACACGCTCAACTTCTTCGTATGCCATTTCGACAGGTGTCTTCAGATGGAAACCTGAACGCAACTTAATGGTTTTCATGCTGCAACCCCCCAATGGTCGATGCTTTCCATGGTTACCGGTACGTTGGTATCGAGCCTGAAGCGGCCAAATTCGCCATCACAGGAGGGTCTCCACTCCAACAGGCCGATACTAAAACCAGCGCGGTTAACGAGGTTGACCACGTCCTGTTCATTTAACAGGTCATAATCAATTTCGGCTTGTATTGTTACGCGCCATTCTTCAAACATTGGGCGATAGCGAAAATCGCTTTGTCCGCGCCCCACACGGACGAAGTCTTCACGAAGGATCGGATCGCTGTGATCGAACGGGACCAAATTGCCGTGCGCTCCGTGGATAAAAAATGCCTTTCGGAACAGAGTCCTTTCCAGCCCCAAGTCTTTGTGGGCAGCGTCGATCAGTGCGGCCTTCAGGGCGACAACCGGAAAGCCGGGACTGCCATCAGGCAACGTGTACATTGCATCTGCAGCTTCCTGCTCTGGGTCACGCGCCACCTTCATGATTTTCTTGCGTTCCGCAGCCGTCAGTCGCATCATTTTCTTGGCCTTTTCAGACCACTTGTGCATGATTAACGGTGACGCACCTATGATGCCGAAGGTAATCAGGCGTACATTGGGTGGCGTAAGTGTAATGGTTGACATGTTACTTCTCCTTTTGTGTGTGTAAACAGACGATTATCTTCCCGTCCACGTCCATACTTTAATTTCACGGGCGTGGGCGGATGGTGCTTCTGATTTCTTGCGGCCTATCATCTTCCAGCCTTTCTCACGAAAGATGCTGCCCCAAGCGTTGGGGTGGTCAGGAAAATCTTGGTGGCTGACGACATACTGGCGCAGGTCATCAGCACTGACAGTGACTTGTTTGTCACAGATGTTCTTGGCAACGATGCGCATGCGTTCCACCCACGTCAGGTTGTGGTCTTCGACCGCATCCAGACCGATGTCGCGCAGGCGTATGCCCAGAGGTAGGTTCAATTGAGAGAGTGGCGTATTCATGGTGGCTCCTTTGGTGTTCAGGGAATCGTGATGACTCCCTGTTCAATTCTGCGAATCATAGTGCGTAAAATATCTGTCAGCATCTGCTCCGACTGGTCGATCTTGCGGATATATTCTCCTGACAAGTTACTGGCACGGTACGAGTCGTACTGTTGGTGACAGCGTTGGCACAGATCAGCCACACAGACATCGTGTGGCTTCACACCCCTGCCCTTGCCGAACTCGCTGGCCCGTAGCCCCGTCAGATGTGCGGCCACCACGGTGCCATCACGGGCACCGCAGTGGACACACGCCTGATCACGGGCGGCGGCGAGGTAGCTTTTAGAACGAAGGGTCATTAAAAATCAATGTCATCATCATCGAAGTCTGCCTCGGGTTCTGCAGCAACCTTCGCTTCCTTCATGTAGACTTCGGCGGCAATCGACAACCACTTCACGCCAGCGTCCGATTCAGAACGCCATACAGAAAGCTGTACGCGAGGCTCCTGACGGGCTTTGGCCATTTCGATCAGCTTCCTGATCTGGTCTCCAGTAATCTCGATGTGGCCTTTCCAGTCCGGATGTTTGTCTGTAGCTTTCTCTTTGTTCTTCCATACACCGCCTTTACTCTTCGGATACTTATCCATTGTCTTGCTCCTTTTTCAGTTTCAGTTTCAGGTTGGTAAACGCTTCTTGCACCCGCGCATATTCATCGGGGTAATCTTTCTTCAACGACTCCATTACCGCGATGTTCGTTTTCCAGAAGCCGATCAATGACTTCATCGTCGTGCTGTGCATTCCTGTGGCTAACTGGATTGCCATATCAGCAACTTCCTTGGCACCCTCTTCGTCGTTAAATTCAGCGAAGGGTGACATGTCTTCAGATTCCGGTTTTGTCGGTTTCGTCGGTTTCGTCGGTTTTGTTTGGACCGTGGCGGAATTTTGTCCGGCGGGTCGCCGCGCAGTACTGTCGTCTGACACGTCAGCAGGTGGGGCGCTGTCCACCGGATCGTGTTCGATACACTCTAGAAGTGCCATCCATAAATACCTGCGTTCGTAAGATTCAACCGCGCCGAGATTTTGTACGGGGTGGCACCCTTTCAGCGCGACAGTGGACATGGGACTGCGAATGATGATTGCAATATCTCCACCGTCAGGAACAGGTTCGGTAGCAAGAACCTGCATGATGGCGTAATCCTGATCGAACGACACGATGGGCACCAGCCCATGATCCCGCAAGCAGGTCAGACCGGCGGGAACGATATCGCCCAGCTCAAAATACTCGTAGCCAGCAAACTTGTTCTTGCCGGACTTCTTCAGTTCCAGTTGGTGGAACTGGTGGCGGGCATCTGCGAGTCTTTTGTAGATGCTGCGGACTTCAACTTCATTCGTCATGTCATGCTCCTGTTGACGTGTAAGGGAAAGGATGGCGGGACGCTACCCCCGCTGGCGATGATGGTCGCAGACTCCATTCCTTAGAGGAGGAACCATGGAATCTACGGGGTGCGTTGCTTTGTTTCCATGGCAACATCAGCTTACCCCGCCAACATCCTCATTGTTTTCTTCCAGCCACTTCTTGTACTGTGGGCAATGGGCTGAAACATTGCAGTAATCTTCGACGCAGCGTGTGGGCGCTCCTCGGCGGTGTTCAACTATCAACATCTTGTCCTGTTCCGCATGGGCCTGTGCATCGTCCTCATCGTCGTACAACTTCAGGGCGCGTTTGTTGCCCTTCTTCTTGACCGCATATTTGCTCGGCTTGAGCCAGCGTTCTTCATCGGTACATTCTGGTAACTCGTCACCAGTAAGAAATGCGAACTCCGCATCCTGATGGGCCGCTACCCGTTCACGGATATACTCTTCCCGCGCTTCAGCCGACCATAGCCGCACGTCCACGACAACGATGGGTGCTGACGGGTAATCTACCTTGTTCTTGTCACGGCGATTCCAATCGCGCAGGATCGCACAGATTTGCAGTTTTGAGACCACTTCATTATTGTTCTGTTCGACCAGCCATGCGTAGCAGTTCAACTGCCGTTCCCATTCAATTTTGCCGTAGATGACCGACCACACCGAAGTACATTTGTAATCGGTCAGGAGAACGCCTTCATCCAGAAAATCCTGAATGTCGATGGCACCTGAAATATTCCAACCGTTCACGTCAGCATGCAGCCTTTTTTCTGCAACGGCTGTACCGTCAGGTCGTGTGTGTGTTTCAAACCACAGGTGGACGGCCTTGCCTAACACCATCCAAGCCATCTCGGAAGCGTCCTGCGTGTAACCGTGTTTCCTCCGCAACAGGCGTATCTGCGGAGCATCGATCAGTTGCGTCACACTCCAATCGGAGTTGCCACGGGTGTAATCATCGTGGACCAGACTTTCAAAGACCGCTTCCGGCAGGCCAGTAGTATTGGTGATTTCGGGTTTCACAGCATCTTCCGCAGCATGTCCTGCTTGGTAAAATCTTCACGCCGGAAAACACGCACGGTGTCCTGATTAATCCGCCGGATTGAAAATCGCTTGGGATGATTCATTTTTTGAAATCTTTGCAGACGCTGGCTTAAAGATGCTGTTTCTGAGCCTGACGCGACATTAACCTTGAAGGAGTCGTTGATCAGCATATCATCCAGTGGAAGAGGCGGCAGCTGAACCCGAGCAGGGAACGGAACGTCTTTTTCAATTTTTACTTGCGACATGATAATTCCTCGTAATGGTGATTGTTTGTTTAATCCGTCTGATGTATGCTGGTTGCACATCAAATATAAGCGAATGACAAAACAATGTCAACACAAAAACAAGTTACGTTCGTAATTTATGGTGAGCCAGCCAGTAAAGCGAATAGTCGAAAACTGGTTATCAATCCCCGCACTGGTAAAATTATGTTCATCAAGTCTCAAAAGGCGAGAACCTACGTGAAAACTTTTCAGCAGCAGTGTCCTGTGCTGGACACGTTGTTGACCGGTGACCTGTCAGCGGAGATAACTATTTATTATGCCAGCCGCAGACCTGATCTGGATGAATCCGTAATTCTGGACTGCATGCAGGACTGCATTTACACAAATGATCGACAGGTCAAAGAAAAGCACATTTACTGGGGACTCGATAAAAATGAACCGAGATCAGAAATCACGATCAGGATGATTGATGCCTGTTCCTGATGACACGTCAGACATTATTCGGGATATCGCCCGCCGGATCATTCTCGGTGCTGTTCGTGATTTGCAAAAAGGCAGGAGAGTGGAGTCAGTGATCCAGTATCTGGACCATGGTTTATTCACTGTTCATCGCAAACAGGCGGGATATCCGATTGAACTACATGACACCTTGCGTGATGCGGTGCTATGCTCTGAAGTCCACCGGAAAAATATTTGCGAAGAGGTTGAAGTTTTGTTGAAGCAACTAAACAACTCCAAAAAGAAATCCCCGCCGAAGCGGGGACTTCCAAGGAGCATCACCTGACAGTGATATGAGACGAATCGCGCCACACGAAGACCGCCTCGACTTTGATTATGGTTCCCTGTTGACCCCCTGTCAATCCCCCGTGAACCACTATGAAACCCTGTGGGCACTTCTGTACACGTCTGTACGTGTCGTTTCATGCCTAAACTTTCAGCTATCTGTATATATACCGTACTGTATATATGCCGTACTGTATATCTTCCTTAAATCTATTATAACTGTATATATACAGTAACAGCATATATACAGAAGGAGCAACAAAAAAATGAAATCCCTGATTGAAGAAGTCGTATCGCGCCAAACTGAAGACACCAGAATCGAATGTCCACTGTGTGGTCCAGACCGGAAGAAACATAACACCAAGACCCTGTCCGTTTCAGTTCTGCCACACGAAACACTGTACAAGTGCCATCATTGTGAGGCGGGCGGTATAGTCTTTCCAGAAGACCTGAGTGTTCCGATCAAACCGTTCAAAAAGAAAATCTCCCAGATTCCCACGCCGATCAATGCCGATAACGCCACCATTGAAAAATGGTTCGCCAGCCGAGGTATCACTCTCACTGACATGTCAAAACTGCCAGTCATGATTACTGGGCGCAAATTTTTCCATGGGCATGGCGAACTGCCAGCGATTGGTTTTGTTTATGGCGATAGGAATCAACCTGATGCCATCAAGTGGAGGGCTTTTGAAAAGAAGGCATTCACGCAGGACAACGCAGCCAGAACATTCTATGGGCTGGAATTACTGGCAGAAGCCCCGAAGGAAATTATCATTGTCGAAGGCGAGGCAGACGCGGTAGCCCTGTGCAGTATCGGCATTCCAGCGGTATCTGTACCGAACGGGGCACCGATGAAAGTTTCCGGCGGGCGTATCTCGCCGGAAGAAGACCGGAAGTTCAAATATCTGTGGGATTCCAAGGAGATTTTTGACAGCGCAGGACGCATTGTACTGGCCTGTGACGGTGACCCCGCAGGGGATGCCTTGGCTGAAGAAATAGCACGGCGTATCGGACGGGAGAGGGCGTACAGGGCGGTATATCCCGAAGGTTGCAAGGACATCACTGATGTCATTCGTGAACATGGTCCGGTGGTGGCGAAACAAGTTATTGAAACGGCTGAAGCCCTGCCTCTAGTGGGGGTCTATACAGCCAAGGATTACCGCAGTCAGCTGATGGATGTTTACCACGAAGGCGTGGGTCACGGTGAATCTACCGGCTATCCTGAACTGGACAAAATCTGGACCATCAAGACCGGACAGGTCACTGTAGTCACGGGCGTTCCAAATTCGGGAAAGAGCAGTTTCGTGGATGCCATCATGATGAACCTCGCCCAACGGTGTGATTGGAAGTTTGCCATCAGCAGCTTTGAGAACCCACCGCACATACATCTCGCAAAATTGTCAGAGTTACATGCAGGAAAACCCTTCTTCAGCGGACCCAACCCGCGCCAGACCAAGGCTGATCTGGAAGGTGCGCTTGATTTTATTGATGACCATTTCATTTTTCTGGAATCAAAAGACGGGAGCATGTCCACCATTGATTCTGTGCTGGCAAGATTCAGAGCAGCGATCTACCGGACTGGAGCGAGAGGTGCGTTGATTGATCCGTACAACTATCTGGACCTCGGGCACGAAGAATCCGAACACCACGCTATCAGTAACATGCTGACCAAGGTGACGAACTTCGCCAAAGCACATGACGTGCATATCTTTTTCGTGGCGCACCCAACCAAGCTGTATCCCCGCGACGATGGCAGCATGCCCATTCCCAAGGGTCAACACGTCAGCGGCAGCAGCGCGTGGTTCAGCAAGGCTGATTGTGGAATCACCGTCCATCGCACGGGTGGTTCAGTGGAAATCCATTCGTGGAAGTGCCGCTTTAAATGGATTGGTGCGCAAGGCACAGCGAGACTCCAGTATGACTTGTTGACAGGACGCTATTCAGAATATGATCCAGCCAACGATTCGGACCTTGACGATTTTGGTGATTTTGAGGATTTTTGACATGAAGGCATCTTCTCCGACCACTCACTTGGGCAATACGGAACTCCGCAGACATCACAGTATATTGATTGAGGGAGGCAGTGTTCCACGCGCAAGAGTGATGGACCAGAACATTATTGACCGCTACCTGATGCGTGGCGATTTAACTCTGGGCCAACACCGAGCGGGTGAATATTTGCTGCACCAAGCGCAAATAGCAGGCATCTGGCCTACAGGTGTGGATTGGTCAAAACCCAACATCCAGAACAGTAAGCCAAGCAATGTGCCGTTCCGAATCTTTCCGTATGGGCGAACCATCGCCATCGTTCGTCGCAGGTTTGGAGATTTCCACGCCTATCTGGTGCAAGAAGTGGTGTGTTTTGACTGGGATGTTTCAAATAAGAGTGACTTTATGAAATGTTTGCAGGAGAGCCTTGACTGGATTGCGGAACGGCGAATGAACCATGTGCCACTGAGCCGCTTGCGGATGGCTGTACAGAACCGGAGATAATCGCCGCCTAGTTCTGTCTCGCCGCCTAGTACCGTGACCAACTATCACCTTTTAAAACAGGGTCGCCCTTCATGCTGACACGTCAGGGAATTGCCTGAACGACCCCTGACGCACCCCCTCGCCGCGCAGTCCTGTCAGCAAACCGTTGGGCCGCTTACGTTTGCGATCAAACACACGAACCCGAGTTCGCCTGTCCAGAAGTTCCTCCATGACACGTCAGATGACACCAAGGGCTGCCCGGTGGTCCACCAAGCGTCGTCCGAACTTTTTTCAAGGCAAAAAAAAAGCCGCCCCGAAGGGCGGCTCAAGTTTCAGTGGTTTATTAAATCATTTATCAGCAGCAGCCATGCCATGACCAGTGCAAAAAACAGTATGTTGCCTGTCATCGCTGCAAGTGTTTGCAGTATGAATTTAGTTTTCTGTTTCATGGTTTACGCTTTGTTTAGTGATTCCGTTAATTTTAGCCTTCATTAGTTGCATGGTATTTTCCATGTTTAATTTGATAGCTGAGCTGGCAGTCATTTCTGCCTGATATTTAGCCTGTGCATATCTATTTCTATATGAATTAAGCAACGCTTTTTGTCTGCGGGTATAGGTTTCCATTTTATTCAATCCTTTTCAATTGCGGATCACGGTTCAGCCTGTCGGCTGAATCTTGTGCGTCTTGCAATCTCATGTCAGCTAATCTCCTTCAGTCGTTCATTGAGTTTCTGAATTTTCAGGAAGGTGTCACTCATCTCGGCAATCTTTTCGTCGATGGTCATGACTCCCTGCCTTGCAGGTGGTGACGGGTCACGGGCATTCAGCGGGATGGTGGCAATGTGATGCCGTATCCCACCCGAACTCTCCCATGGCACCAGATAAATCTCAGCCATGTCTGCCTCGGTTTCGGGGTCAACGTATACCGTGACGGATATCGCGCCCTGCCATCCAGCAGCAAAGGTTGAGAGACCACTGGATTCAGTTCCAGCACGGGTTGCCTCACCCCTGTTGCCTTGCAGTGTTCCGTAGAAGTGGCTCATGCCGACACCTCCTCGTCGGTGATTTCAACGCAGGCATACCAACCGGATGCCAGACGGGGGATGATGTATCCATCCAGCGTCCAACCCAGAAAGTCCTCGCCTTCTATGTAGGTCTTGCCGTCCCTGACTTCCGTCACCTTGTAGCGTGGCGGCAGGTATTCGGCAATCTCTTCAGATTTTTCAGAATGTACAACAGCTTTACGTTTCATGCAGCTTTCTCCTTTTTTCCCCATGGTAAGTGAAAATGTTCAGCACAGGTTGGACCGTATCCAACTTCGGTGCTTCGTTCGTCGGACAGGGGCAGGCTGCAAAAGCAGCAGTACCCGTGCAACTTTCCATGCCGTGCCGCATGACCTTCGGGGTCTTGCGAAACAGACAGCAGCAGGTTTTCAATGAACGGGATTTCTGCCAGATTCTTGGCAGTCTGTGGAACAACCCATTCGCCCATGCTGTTGACGTGTCCGTACCATGTGCTGTCACCCCACCCTCCTTTTGATGACACAGTAATCTCGCCCACGTAACGCGAGGCAGGACCGCAGATTGACAGGCGTATCGGATGCCCAACAGCAACAGGATTCATGCGTCCACCATCCCCTGTGGGGCACGACAGGACGGGCAATCGCGCCATGAAAACATCGACAGTCTCGTCGGGTTTCCTGCGCACCATCGGCATGTGGTTCGTACACACGGGGCACAGGTAGTCAGCACCGAATGCTTCCGTTTCTAACCAGAGTTTCGGAAACTTCAGGTGTTCTTTTGCTTGGGTCAACAGATCAAACAGGGCTTTCATGGTGCCGATCTTTTTCGCACCAGCAACGGGTTGCGGGTTCAGCACATCGTCTGCCAGCTTGTTCACCCAATGCCACTGCTTCGAGGAGAGTGTACCGTGCTTGTGGTACTTCTCCAGCAGGGACTCAGCGAACTGCTTGGACGATGTTGATAACTTGTCAGTGACAGACTCAAGCCTGTTGATGCGTGGGTTATCAGGTCCGCGTGAATGAATCTTTTTCATGTGGCAATACTCCTTCTTCTCAAAAGTTCTTGATTGATGCGGCCTATGTCGTGCTGTGCAGCATATGCCCGACTTCGCCAATCAGTGGTCTTGCGGACTCGGTGCAGGTACTTTCTGTGAGCGATCAATTCTTCCTTGGATAACTGAATCAACTCGCTTGATGTAAGTGTGGGTCTGGCAGTGCGTGTCATGTGGCGTACTCCTATTTAAAAATTCAGGAAAAGGAACTCATGATGCCGTCGGTCAGGTCAACCTGAATCGTGTGACCATTCTTTGCGTTAATGACTTCGACAATCAAAGAGTCATTGACTTTGGATACCTTGATGGTGACACCTTGATAAGCGTAGGATTTTTTCGGTTTTGATTGGAAATGGATTGCGAGGTGATCATCGTCAGATATAAGGATTGTGGTTTCACCGTCAGGGGGCTTGATATTCATGCTGTACTCCTAGTTAGTGTTAAATGACAAACGACCAAGTCGCTTGCAGAAGGGCACCGCATGGGTGCCCGACTGTCAAAAGACCTCAGTCAGGTTAGCTTTTTGATGGAGCAATTCGTAGCCCAGATTCTGAACATCGCAACCACTCAGGATGTTTCCATTCGGGCCATTCATGCAGTTGCTGGCACAACGCACTTCGACTGTGCGCTCGTCAATCTGCCAGACATAAATGTCTTTGCCACAGTGGCTGCATTTGTAATCGGCAGCGATCATCACCTTGCTATTGAATGACCAGTCACCACCATGCAGCCAGCGCAGGATTTTCAGGATCAGATTTTTCATCATGCGTCCTTGTACATCTCGCCCATGCAACCCTGAAAGTCTTGGATAGCTTCAGCGTCCCGCTCAGTGTAAAAGCCAAGCAGTTCATGGTCAGACGGCATGTTGTCACTTCCAATGCCCATGCGTACTGCCTTCATCTCGTCTCGCATCTGCTTGATGATGCTGTTGGAGAATCCAGCATGGGTTGCTACGCGCAGGCTTTCGTACATGCGCTGGTAGGTTTGGATGTTGGTTTCGGTGATGACTTCACCCAGTGTTTTTTGCTTGCTCATGTGGCTTACTCCTGTTGTGATCGTGATAGTGACGTGTTGATAAATAGGTGGTGGTTCCCTGTACCAGTATCATTGCTTGCGCTCACTGCCACAGGGTGGGGGACCACCAACTCCCAGCACTAACCCTTGCCATCGGGGGTGTTTTGTTGTCAGTTGTTAACTGCCTTCCAATCATCGGGCACCAACCCCGACTAGCCAGTACGATCTGACGTGTCAGTTATGGAACCCTTTCCCCCCCCGAAGGGGGGAAAGGGTTTTCTTCATGGCTGGACCACGATGTAACGTGCCCCAGTTTTTTCCAGCAACGGCCCAACGAAGTACGTGTCGGGCTTGCGGTCCAGCACGATCAGGGTGTCCCGATCAACCAGACGTTGCATGTCATCGTCGAACAGTTCGCCATCAGTGAAGCACAGTGTCACGTCCGCATCGTCCCAACCTTCTTCGTCGATCCGGTCAAGTGCAGGTGCCATGCAGGTGCCGCCACCAGCAGGCGCTTCGAGATCAAGCAACTCCTCGCCAGTGTGAACGACTGCCGTGTCCAGTACTTCGGTGTCCACGAACAGAACCCGTACACCATCGACAGGTTGTAACGTGTCAACCAGACAAGCCAGCTCACCCATGAAAAGATCATGCAGGTGATGGGCCGAACCGGACCGATCTTCGATCAGGTTCATGGAAGACAGCAGGCCCATCGGGGTTGGATTCAGTGAACCGTACATGGCATAGCGCCGACGATGAATGTGCTTCCAGCTATTCTCGCCACCACCCGTTCGGGAGGTGATGAACTCGGCCAGTTCCTCGCGCCAATCGATCACATGCTCACGCTCTTTGCGGTCAGCAACGGCACGTCCGAAAACGCCACTGCCTGTACCTGCTCGCATGCCCAGACGTTTCGCCATGGAATTGGCTTGTTCGATAGCATCCTGAACGGCCTGATCGATCTGCATCTGATCGTCTTCACGATCCAATTCCTGCTGATCGTCATCACCCTCATATACGGGGGTCAGGTGATCATCGAATCCACCGTGATCAGACAGCTCAGGCTCCTCTGAATCATCAGCCCCGCTACCCTGACCTTCTTCGTCAGACTCGTCAGCTTCTGGGCCATCCTGTGAAGACTGATCGTCCTGATCATCAGGTGTCCCTGACGTGTCAGTTGACTGCTCGTCTCCCTGAGGGTCTTCGCTGGAACCGTCACCGGATTCGCCACCCTGCTTTTCTTTCGGGCGATCATCCTGCTGCTTTTCCAGTGCTGCATCAGCGTAGATTTCATCAAGCTGAGAATTGCGATTAACCTTCGCGTTCAGCATGCCTTTCGGGATCATCTGCAGACCGCAGGCAATCAGGTCGGCGTTGATGATTTCATCGGCCTTGACGTTCCACAGTTGCGGAATCCACGGCACCTGAATATCACCACGCATCGAGTGGAATCCACGGCCATCGTAATGCATGGCGCGATCCATATGACGCAGGCAGACATGCCCAACTTCGTGACCCAACAGGAAAGCCCGTTGTTCGTCATTGTCGAGGGACAGGAAGAAGTCAGGGTTGATGTAAATGTATGCACCATCAGTTGCCGCTGTCGGAATAGTGCGGGTCCAGATAATTTCGAGTTGGTTCTTCATGCAGGCATAAGCCAGTGCTTTTTTCTGCAAGATGATAGAACCAGCGTAGTAACGCTCCATCTGTTCTTCATTGGGAACGGCATCGTTGGCAAATAATTGCTTGGCTTTCATGGTTGCTCCTTTGGTTCGTATTAAAACAGTAATCATTCTGAATTGCCCACCATCCAGATGGGCAAGGGCAGAAGGATCAGTTGTTCCAAGTTAACGGCAGCAGGTCCGAATATTTCTCGAGGAAGTTGATTGCTTCGTCAGTAGTGAAACTCCAACCCATGGAGTTGCATTCTCTGATCAACTTGGTCAGCAGGGGCACTTGCAAATCGGGCCGCAGACGGGTGATGTAAATGATCGCAGCATTTGCTGCTGCTTCGCTGTCGCAGGCATTCAGTGCAATGTGTGCTGCAATGGATTGATAACCCATTTGATCAGGCACCAGTGCGCTACGTGGCTGGCTCAGAATCTCTGAGGAAGACGGCAGGTGATCATGACGATTCACCCACATCATCAGCGTGGATGCAGCCTGCTCACCGATTGTCGTTGACAGGTAGTCACGATCATCAGCGGTCAGGGTGCCATCGAAGTCAGGTTCGGACATGATGACATCCAGATCGTAGCTGGAATTGACCAGCGAACGGGGGCAGCAGTACGCGCCATCGTAAGCGGGGACACCGTTAACGAAGAATCCCTCTTCATGGAATGCCTCGGCAACTTCGATTGCCAGCGGGTTCAGCTTATGTTCTACCCAGTACTTCTTCAGGGCAGGCATGCTGAACTTCAAGTTCACGACCTTGCACACACTTGGAATGTGCTTCAGCAGACCAGATGAACCTGCTTTGTCGGAGGCAAGGTTGCCTGTCCCCATGATGTACACATTACGCGGCCAGCAGGTTTCTCCGACCTTGTGTGTTTTGGGATTCAGTGAGCCGCGAAGGGTTTTCATCAAGCCTTGTGTGCCTTGCGCAAACTCGTCAAGGTTCACGACCATATACTTGAATCCGCCTTCTTTCATGACCTTTTCAGCGGCAGTGACGATGGGCGATTTGCCGTACTTGAATTCAACCTCTCCGGTCTGCGGATTTTTGTACGGCAGTGCGGGACCAGTTGCCTCGACCTCATCCTTGCCGTTGCAATTGAACTCATAGTATCCAACCTCTTCGGGCTGGATGCCCCAGTGTTCAGCGATCAGGGACGGAAAGATTTCTTCGCAGAAATCCGACTTGCCAATTCCCGGACTACCTAGTACCAAAAAGGGTTGAGGATGCTGACCGATATCATGCCGCCGCATGTTCCTGCGGCACCACTTGGTCAGGCGAGGAATGGTTGTGTCAGTGTAGCGTGTTTCTGCC
>Ga0307379_10006413_pt1 | contig 16167 bp, 6 predicted proteins | sample UN2MG_FD_202237 | JGI IMG/M metagenome (GOLD analysis project Ga0307379, IMG submission 202237) | Soil microbial communities from Risofladan, Vaasa, Finland - UN-2 | ecosystem: Environmental > Terrestrial > Soil > Coastal area > Acid sulfate soil | place: Finland: Risofladan, Vaasa | collected... | reverse complement strand
GCCGCTGACCTTGTAGATTTCGCACCTGAGAACAGTGAGATCTGTTGCCCCCTTTCCGGCAACACCATATGTCGCTTTCTGGTTTTCCAATCTCCCGGCAAGCAGGTGGTGAATAGTGCAGTTTTCAATCAGCACTCCCTCAGCGCGGTTAATATCGATACCATTACCCCGGCTGTTTCGTATCTCGGAGTTCCTGATAATCAGTGAGTCTGCATTTTCGCCGACCCTGATTACCTCGCTCTCGCCGAATCCCCCGTCTATCTGCATAAAATCAATTATAATATGCTTCTGGTCCACATCGATCACAGTGCCATCCGCATGGAGGACAGTCCCAAAACAGAGACAGCCGAGAAGCACTATCGGAGCGCCGGATTTGCCGCTCCTGGGAAAACTCACCTTTTCATAGAACTCATCTGGCGCCAGTTCCACTGTATCACCCGGCCCAGCCCTTTCAAGTCCCAGCTCAATCCAGGGAAAAGGATTACTCTCAGTACCGTCCCCATATACCGTACCCGCAGCGGACACATAATAGTGGGCTCCGTAAAGCTTGAAAGCTGCGATAAGTAATAAGCTCAAACACTGAATCGTGAACCGTTTCATAGTTTATCCATCCTTATAGCTTGCATTAGCCGTAGTCGAAAATCCATGCATCCCTGATTCCGATCTCATTCTATCTGAATATTCCGGGTCCCGGATGAAAAAGTCTGCTCGTGTCGTGAGCACACTGGATAGCAGTATTTAAGGACTAATATGAAACTACAACCATCGAATAAAGCTGCATCGGGGGCACAGTAAAGGCCACTTTCCCGCCATCTTCAGTGAACTCAAGATTTTCGGGTTTATCAAGCTGCGGGGAAAAAAAGGCCACCGAACTTACCCTGTTCCCCAATTGCTTCTTTAGCTCCACCCGGAAAGGAGCGAGTTTTTTGTCTGCATCGTAATTTACAAAGTGGACGATTGTCTCCCTGCTTTTTTTCCGGTTCAGGAGCTCGGCTGCAGTTGTCAGCGGAGCCTCCGTAATCAGCGAAGGCCCCTGCGGAAGGTGGTCCAGGATTGCCTGGCAGAGCTCCTCATGATTTTCAGGCAGAACCCATTGGGAGCTCGGTAAAGCCCATCTGCCGCTGGGTGTGATCTTCATCCCGGGCACTATTTCCGGGATATAAACCAGTTTCCCTTTCCCAAGGCTCCGCACTGACTTAACTGTAGGCTGGCTTTGAAAACCCATCAGAGAAAGCAGGGGATTGCCTGCCCGTCGCTGGCGCCACTCGTTATAATCCGCTGTATTGCCTGTAAAAACCAGGGTGCCGCCCTCGCGCACGAAGCGCACCAGGCGGTCCAGAGCCTCCCGGGAAAGGCTTTCCTGACCCGGCAGGATCACTGCCCCATAGCGGCCAAGAGTTTCAATTTGCTCATCGAAAATTATATCGAAAGGAATTTTGTGCTGGATGAGCACCTGTTCTGCGAGCACTGTGGGGATCCAGGTTTCATAGACACTGTAGGCCATCGAGGGCCAACTGCGCAAGACCGCACAGTCGGCGACATTATCGGTCTCGGTATAGTAGCGCTCGCCGTATTCGCGGAAAAATTCGGCCAATGGCGAAGAAATCCGTTCAATGTAATGATTGTAACCGGTAGATTGGTAGCCGAATCCGGGCACGTATTTCAGGTTATTGAAAGCCATCTGCTCGGCGAGCTCGATCCCCGGGTCACCATCCGAGCAGGCCATATCGAGCCTCCGCCCCATTTTATAAGAGCGGATCTCGCTGACAAGAGCTCCGGTTTGGGGATCGAGACCCGGATTCATTCCATCGATATCAAAACAGAAAAAATCGCAGTGGCCGGCGAAAAGCGGGTGGTAAACGGCATTGTACCAGATACGGTTCAAACTGTAAAGGCCTTTCAGGTTGAAGCCCACAGAAATAGCCGGGTTAATGCCTTTGATAAAGTCATAGAACTCACTGCACTGGTCGGCCAGGGTTTCGCAGCGGAACCTGACCCACTCCTGCAGCACGGGGTCATCCACTGTGGTCACATCCTCGGGCCGGTTGAACTCATCCCACTCGTTAATCTTGATATAATCTACACTCGGGTACCCAAACCGGGCGAAAACCTCCTCCTGCGTTGGATACCTGCGCTTGAGGAACTCCTTGAAAGCCTTCTGGCAGCGAGGACACCTGCAGGATTTCGGCTCGGCGCGCAAGAAGTAGTTGTCGAAGAAAAACTGGTCTGCTTTAAGCGAGTCGATACCGACCTTGAGCACTTTCTTAATGTAGCTACGGTAGGCAGGCTCATTCGGGCAGGGCATATGACGGAAGGTCTGGGTCCCCACCAGATAAGGCACCGGGCGCTCGTACTGATCGCGCTGCTCCCATGATTCAGCCTCTGGATTCTCCCGGTAGAAAGTCTCGATAAACATTGTCCCGCCGACATAAAGGCTCACTTTCATCCCATTGGCATGCATGATTTCAGCTGCCTGCATCGACTTTCTGATCTCCGGCATCTCGAATTCAAGCCCGAAACCTTTGTAAAAGTGAAGCCTCCCGTAGCGCGCCCCCAGCCTGGCAATCAGTTTTATATTCTCCGGTGAATGCTGGCGTTCATACCTTTCAGGCCAGTCTTCTCCCAAGCCTCCCCGGCGCAGCCCGAAAGCCAGCGGCTCATGGCTGAACCAGACAATATTCCGGGCCATCTCCTGTCTTTCCGAAGCGCTGCGCTCAAATCTCGACATACCGTGCAGTCCGGAACAGAGAACGGCCATTCCAGCCAGAATGAATAGATATGTTCTTCTTTTCATCTTACCTCCTGGAAAAACTTTTCAAGCTCGGGTATTAGGGTAAACCAAGGTAAAACCAGATCACAGGCAATAAAGACGAAAATCCTGCAATAAATAATGTTTAGTAAATTATACAAAGATTAGTTAAAGATCAAGCATTCTTGTCACCGAGTGTCTTCCGCCAATCTTTAAATATCTTCGACCCTGATCCACGTTTCTGTTGCGCTCTAAACTAAGCCGGTCTTAATGCATTGAATAATATAGTTTAAATCACCGATCAGCCTTGTTATCTCTTGACATAATTATTTTCTGATTAAATATTTCAGACCGGATTCGAGATTATTCTATTCATCCCAGGTTTCCTTACAGGGCTGATGTTAATTTTTTCTCCAGGCAAGGATTCCTTTCCTGTCTTTTTTCAGATGTAACTTGCGATCATGCTCTACGAAAAAATTACCGGCACTGACATTTGAAAAAAATCCGGATTCTTTCCTTATAAAACCCTGCATTAAGGAGGTCCTTCATGAAAAAACACCCTGGCCAAATATCCCGGAGAGAATTTCTTAAAAATTCTTCCGCTTCGGCTTTCACGCTGGGAGCCATGATGCTCTCCAGGCCGCTTTCCGCATTGGCGGCGCCAGCGGATAAAAAGCTGCGAGTGGCGCTAGTGGGTACCGGGATCCGGGGTAGCACCACCTGGGGAATGAACCTCAAAAGGGACTGCAGGGATTTAGTGGAAATAGTGGGCCTTTGCGATATCAATCCCAAAAGGGTGGAGGTGGCGCGTTCCTGGATAAAGGCCAATATACCGACCTTCACCGATTTCGACCAGATGATTCGCACGATCAAGCCTGAGAGTGTAATAGTCACCACAGTGGACGCTTATCATGCTTACTACGTGACCCGGGCCATGGAACTGGGCTGCAATGTGCTCAGCGAGAAACCGCTCTGCACCGAAGCCGAGCAGGCCCAGGCGATTATCGACACCTGCAAGAGGACAGGCCGCAAGCTTGATGTCACTTTCAACGCCCGCTACGAGAAAAGCTCCATGAAGCTGAAAGAGGTTCTGCTCGCCAAAGAGATAGGTGACATTTATTCTGTTTATTATGATGAATTCCTCGACCTCGATCACGGCGCTTCTTACTTTCGCCGGTGGCACGGCTTGAAAGAATGCTCGGGCACGCTGCTGTGCCACAAGTCCTCGCACCATTTCGACGAACTGAACTGGTGGATCGATGCCGATCCGGTCGAGGTCATGGCTTACGGGGCGCTGAATAAATACGGCAAAAACGGTCCTTTCCGCCACGCCAACTGCAGGCTTTGCGTCCACAAAAACAAATGCGAGCTTTACTATGACATTACTAAAGATAAGAGCTTCATGGAGCTTTATGTGGGTTGCGAATCCGAGGACGGCTACTATCGCGACGGATGTCTCTATCGCCGCGAAATCAATATCTACGATACAATGAGTGTCCAGATAAAATACAGCAACAAAGTTCAGGTCACCTACACTCTGAACGCTACGGTGCCTTACGAGGGACAGTTCATTGTTTTCAACGGCAGCAACGGCCGGATCGAGCTGCGCAACTACAACAGTCAGCCGTGGGAAGTGCCCCATTCTTCCGAACTCCGCCTGACCCGGAATTTCAAGGACTCGGTGGTAATCCCGCTCGATGTCCAGGCCGATGAATTTTTCGAACACGGAGGAGCGGACAGGCGGATCAAGGACATGCTGTTCAGACCGGACCAACAGGACCCGCTCGGCCAGCGGGCCGGCCTGAGAGCCGGTATCCTGAGCTCTGGTATCGGTATCTCTGCCTACACCAGTATCGAAAGGAAAGAGCGGATGAAAATCGCCGATCTGATTAACCTCGGCTGATTTTTTTCCTTGTCTCCTTTTACTTTAAAGCCGTAACAGTACCTTTATACCTGACATGGGAAGAGTGTTCGGTCCTCAAGGACTGAGCCCTCTTCATTTCGCTTAACCATCTAATTAATCCCGGTTTGCCGGGACAGTCATAACAAAAGTCTACCAAGCCGGAATGCTGTTTTTCATACGCATTAAGATCGCCTGGGATGAAATGGCCCAAAAGCCAGTTTAGCGGGGAGATAAAAATCAAGCTTTCCCGGGCCGGGGCGGGGCCGGCATCTTTTTTGCTTCAGGCAAACGCTTCAACAATATCCGCCCTTGGTGCTATTGCAAAAAAGCTGCCGGCCCCGCCCCATTCAGCGCCTGTTTGAGCACGAGCTAATCCTTTAATCATAAACCGGTTATATTCTTTTTATCAATCACGCCGCTCACCTGCTCCATGAATGAACCGGCAAATAAAATCAGCACCGTGATAATGGACTTATCAATCCCGTAATAAAAAAATTTATCCCTGTAACAAACAGGATTTTATTCTTCTTTATCACTCTAAATGCAAGGATGCGGCCAAATGTCTGGAAAAACCAACTCCACCGGACTGAAATGGCGACTGCTCTCGATCTTTCTGTTTTCTCTTCTCTGCCTCTTGAATAGCTGTTCAACTGATCGAGCAGCGAAACCTCGCGCAGACTCGATCTATTTTAACGGAAAAATAATCACTGTTGACAGCGCTTTCACAATCGCTCAGGCTGTGGCAGTCAAGGGTGACCGTTTCCTGGCCCTGGGCACGGACAAGGAGATTTTAGCTCTAAGCGGTCCTCAGACCCGCAAAATAGATCTCGAAGGGCGCACGGTCATTCCCGGTCTTATCGAGGCCCACGGCCACCCGGAATCAGCCTCTCTGAGCGAGCTCGAGGAGCCGCTGCCCAATCCGCGCTCTTTAGGTGAGCTTTTAGACTGGATCAGGCAACAGGCTGAGCTTAAGTCTGAAGGGGAATGGGTAATACACCCGAAACTGTTCTACACCCGTCTCCTCGAGCTGCACCCGCCGACTCTCGAGGAGCTCGACTCGGTCGCCCCCAAAAACCCTGTGTTTCTTGATGGTTCTTTTGGTGGGGTGATCAACTCCGCGGCCATGCGGGCGAGCGGGATTACCGAACAGACTCAAAATCCGGGACTCCTCAGGGACAAGGCTACCGGGAAACTCAATGGAAGCTTGCGCTTTACGGCTTTCGACCTGTTAAAACTTCCCCGGCAAAAGGAATATTCCATTGCCGAGCGCGCCCAGGCCTTGAAAAAGATGTTTGACCTCTACCACCAGGTCGGCTTTACCAGCGCCAACTCCGGCCTGGCCTCCCCGGCAGAAATCGAGCTCTACCGCTATATGCGAGAGAACCGGATGTTGAATATGCGCATTTATCTCAACATCCATGCCGATTTCCCCTTTAAGGACATGTCTGACGAAGAAATCAAGAAAACTGTGGAAGCTTTGGGCCCGGCAACCGGGCATGGGGATGAATGGATCAGAACCGGCCCCCTCAAGACCTTTATTGACGGCGGGATTCTGACCGGAACCGCTTTCCTGCGCGAGCCCTGGGGCTCGAAAGCCAGGGAGATTTTCGGAGTTGTGGATCCTGAGTACCGGGGGATAGCCAGGTGCACCGCAGACCAGTTTGCCAGGCTTGTTCAGGCAGGAGCCGAAGCCGGCTGGAAAATGACCGCCCACTCTACAGGCGGAGGCGGGGTGGACCTGATGCTGGATGCTTATGAAAAAGTAAACGAAAAGTCAGATATCCGTCCCCTGCGCTTCTCGATCATCCACGGAAACTTTTTCACCCCGGAAGCCATCTCCCGCATGCGAAAACTCGACATTATTGCCGACATGCAGCCAGCCTGGTTCTACAAGGACGCAGACGCCATGCTGTACATCCTGGGTGAAAAAAGAATTCGTACTTTCCATCCTTATAAATCACTGATCAAGGCCGGTGTGATAGTGAGCGCCGGATCGGACCACATGGTTATCCTGGATGATAAGAACTCGATCAATCCTTACAGCCCGTGGCTTGCCATGTGGACCATGGTCACCCGCACCACAGAGCGCGGCACAGTGATCATACCGGAGGAAGCGGTCAGCCGGGAGGAGGCCCTGCGCTGCTATACGGTCAACAATGCCTATGCCTCTTTCGAGGAGAATATTAAAGGCTCCATCGAACCTGGGAAACTTGCCGACATGGTGGTGCTCGAGACCGATTTTCTGACCTGCCCGGATGATGAGATCAAGGATATTGAAGTCAAAACCACATTGGTCGGCGGGGAAGTGGTTTTTGAAAAATAGTATGCCTTGTATTTAGGCGCTTAGTTTATCCACATCGACAACAAATTGTGGATGTCGCCTGGTTCCATCATAACTGATTCGTATCTGTCGAGACAGGCTCAAAGGGGCAAAGGCACACAGGCACAAAGTAAAAAGAAAGCATTTCTCTACCGGTATTAGCGCAAAAATCCTCTCCCGGATTCAGGGTAAAGACACACCTGTTTCTGTGCCCTGTACAGGGAATAATATTTCAATAATGAGCTGACACATCCGTCTGGCCCTGATGGGATTTATGGCAATTGAAGTTCACGGCAAATTTCAGCAGGCTTAAAGCGGTATCTTGGTTGCCTGAAAATCCCGTTATTATCATCGTTCCATGGATTTTCGACAGCCGTGAGAATTTCAACATGAAAACTCTGGGACAAAATGTCTTTAAAACTTTGTGCCTTTGCCACTTTGTGCCTGTACACTTGAGATAACCGCTGTTACTGGCCCGATGGGGCCACCTCTTCCAGGCGAAGTCCCGGAAGAGGCGTAGATTCTTACAAATTCGCCTTAAGAGAATATCTCTTACATTTTTAACCAAAAAGACACTAAGTAACTATGTTGCTTAGTGGTTAGATAAAATAAATTTCAAATATTTTTGGCTAGCTTTACGGTTGAAACCTCCAGAGGAGCTTTAACAAATGAAAGAATACGGCCTGACTATAAAAACAATTTGCAGCAAGCTGAAAATTTCGAGCCTTCCCAATCTTCTAATATTTTCAGTTTCAGTTCTTTGCCTTTCAGCCGGCTGTGCGGGTGATAAGGGCGCAAAACCGCAAGCGGACTCGATTTTTTTCAACGGTAAAATTATCACTGTGAACAGCGCTTTTTCAATCGCCCAGGCAGCAGCCATCAAGGGAGACCGTTTTCTGGCTGTGGGGACAGACAAAGAAATCCTCATTCTGGCCGGACCCAATACCCGCAAAGTGGACCTCGAGGGCCGCACGGTGGTTCCAGGCCTTATCGAGGCCCACGCGCATCCCGAGAGAGCCTCGCTGAGCGAGCTCGAGAGTCCTCTTCCCAATCCTCGCACAGTGGATGAGGTTCTTAAATGGATCAAAGAGCAGGCGGAGCTCAAACCTGCCGGAGAATGGATCATTCATCCCAAAATTTTCGCTACCCGTCTCGCTGAGCTACGCCCTCCTGCTCTTTCAGAACTCGACTCAGTGGCCCCTGAACACCCGGTCTTCTTGAATGGCTCCTATGGAGGCAGTATCAACACTGCGGCCATGCGCTCAAGCGGCATCACGGAAGAAAACCGGCATCCCGGACTGCTCAGAGACTCATCCACAGGCAGGCTCAATGGAAAGCTGCAATTTACGGCTTTCGGGCTGCTCAAGCTTCCCCCACCCAAGGAGTATACAATCCCCGAGCAGGCACAAGCCCTCGAGAAAATGTTCAAGTTGTATAACCAGGTCGGTTTTACGGGCGTTACTTCCGGGGGTCTCTCCAAAGGAGACACCCTGCTTTACCGCTACATGAAAGAAAACGGGATGCTGACTGTTCGCGCATTTCTGAATATTTACGCTCGTTTCTCCTTTAAAGACCGGCCGCTGGAGGAGATCCGCCAGGCTGTCGCCGCTCTGGGAAGCTCTACCGGATCAGGGGATAAGTGGATCAGGATCGGCGCGCTCAAGACCTCGGTCGACGGCGGTATCCTGACCGGTACCGCTTTCCTCCGCGAGCCCTGGGGCCTGAAAGCCCGGGAGATTTTCGGCGTGGTAGACCCCGGCTACCGGGGCTTAGTCCGGATGACCTCGGATGAGCTTGCCAAACTGGTCCAGGCTGGCGCTGAGAAAGGCTGGAAAATGACCGCCCACTGTACCGGGGGCGGCGGGGTGGACCTGATGCTTGACGCTTATGAAAAAGTGAACCAAATCCTCGACATCAAGCCCTTACGCTTCTCGATTATCCACGGAAACTTTTTTACCCCGGAAGCTGTCTCCCGCATGCGAAAACTCGACATTATTGCCGACATGCAGCCTGCCTGGTTCTATAAGGATGCGGATGCCATGCTCTATATCCTGGGCCGAGAAAGAATCCGCACTTTCCAGCCTTACCGCTCGCTGATCGAGGCCGGGGTGGTGGTGAGCGCCGGATCGGATCACATGGTTATCACGGATGACAAGGAATCGATCAATCCCTATAATCCCTGGCTCGCCATGTACAGTATGGTTACCCGCAAGACCGAGCGGGGCACTGTGATCATGCCCGAAGAAGCGATCTCTAGAGAACAGGCCCTGCGCTGTTATACGATAAACAATGCCTACGCCTCTTTCGAGGAGAATATCAAAGGGTCCATCGAGCCCGGAAAGCTTGCTGACCTGGTGGTGTTGGAGCAGGATTTCCTCACCTGCCCGGAGGATGAGATCAAGGATATCACGGTGAAGATGACCATTGTAGGCGGAGAGGCGGTATTTGAAAGAAAAGATTAGATTAATACGCATTATTCACAAATTACCGCAAAACTCGTAGCGGCGGACCCGTGTGTCCGCCCGTCGTTCGGTAATTTTTCGATGGTAATCGGGCGCACACACGGGTGCGCCCCTACGAAAAACAGGATTGGAAAATTTTTATGAATTTTCCGGGATTAATAAGAGAGAGCTTTGAAAAAATTCAAATTAGGGGCGGTTCTCGCGAACCGCCCCTGGTGGCTGATAGCTTGGCGTTAATCTGAGATACCATTGAGGTATTTTTTTATTCTATACCTCAAGGAATCCCCCTGGTGTCCCCCTTTTCCAAAGGGGGAGGCCCATTTCCCCTCTTTTTAGGCCTGGCAAACTAATTTTTTTAACCTCGAGTCTGCTATCTCTATTTCATTAGAGATGCCTTCCTGTGGCTGTAGCGCAGGGCATAGACCACCGCTGCTGTCAGATCGCCCTGATGATCGCCCAATACCATGAGAATCAGATTGTGCCTGGGATCATAGGTCATGGCACGGTTCTGGGCCACGATATCTCTCATATCTCTGCCTGGAGGTGGCGGGATATTCACCCTGTGCCAGGTGTTCTCACCCGGACAGTAAACATAAACACTAGCCTTATCCGTGCCAGGGGGATAACTGCAGGTGAAAAATATATCCTCGCCGGGAATATACATTCCCTCTCTTCTGCACTCCGGAGGCTCGCTCTCTCCAGTCACAGCAACCGCAGGCTTCATATTGCGCCAGCGGGCCGTTTTAAAATCGAAAGTCCAGAGTTCATTCCGCTCGGTTCCTCCGCCGTGCAAGATCAACTGATCCCGCCTGGAATCGTAAGCCAGGGCTGTCAGCTCGTACAGGTTCTGGGGCCAGGGCCCCTCTCCGGAGAGTTTCTTCCACGAACGCCCGGCCACATCGAGCAGGAAAACCGCATTCTCCACCACTGTCTGGCCCTCGAAAGTGACATTATCAGGCCTGTCCTTATTGTAAAGCGCTCCCCAGTTATAGTCCACGGCCATTACCCCGCGGGGAGTGGTGACAGTTAAATCAAGCCCCGGCACGCCCGTGCAGATCATCTCCCACCGCTCATTCTGCGGGTCGAAAGCCCAGGTGACCCATTTGGCATAGCTTGAGCTCCGGTAATTCTCTTTCACTCCGAACTGTGGCTGGCGCGGCTCGCAATCGCGCAGAGGCGCCGGCTCGTAACCTGCGGTGAGGACTACGTTTTTGGTATTGATAATTTTTTTACTCACCGGATCATATGCGTAAACCTTCCGGCCGTGACGGATCCAGGGGGCCCCGTGGAAAGTGACTCCGGCAGGATTAACTCCCTTGTCCCAGGCCCTTTCGGGGTAATCGGGGACTAGGGGGCTCGTGATCCAGGTGTTTTCCTCCACATCGTAGAAATCGTAGTCATTGCCGCCGTAGCCGCAGTGGCCGCCGCCCCAGTAGACTATCCTCCCCTTATCCGTAACAAAAGAACAGGAACCCCAGGTTCGCAGAGGAGCGACACGACCGGGGTCGGAAAGCAGGACCCACTGGTTGTCCGGCATGCTTTTCAGGCGATCCGACTGGGCTTTCCGGCGCTCAGGGTCCGGCTCAGTGCCGGCAGTAGCCTCCTCGAGCGGACGCTTGAGTATCTTTTCCTGGGGCTCAGGCACGGCTTCCTGGTCCACCAGGCCCTTCTTTTTTAGCTTGAATGCATAAGTGGTCCGCACCGGGTAGATCTCGTTGCAGCCCATAGTATCATCTTCCGGCTTGGTCGAGGTGGTCAGAACGATCAGCCCCTGATCCGACATAATATCCGCAGTTACATACCAGCCTGCCGGCACCCCGCCTTTAAGCTTTAACCACACGTCTCCAGAGACATCATAGGCCCACATATCGGTGAGGTCCTCGCGGTTGTAGCCCCCGCCGATAATCACCCAGCCCGTGCCCGGATCGTAAACCGTGAAATGACCGGCCCGCGCCGGAGGCGAGCCTGGGGCCTTGGAAAGGCGCCATTCTCTGGTGCGGCAGTCGTAAATCCAGGTATCCGCCAGATAATGGCTCTGTGCGTCCCCGCCGAAAATGACCAGGCATTCGTTTTTCGTATCGCAGACCAGCCGGCTCGCCATCCGCGGCGGGGGTGCGGTTTCACTCTCCAGCGGACGCCACCTGCCATAGTCACAACTGTAGACCCACGTTCCGGTATAACCCACAAGCCCTCCATCAGGGCCGGGTTCCGCCACGTGTCCCCCGCCTGCCAGAACCAGGCAATCGTTGAACGGGTCATAGCAGAGCGAGCCTCCCATGACCGGGGGCGGGCTATCCGGCGGGCTGAGATCGGACCAGGCGCGACTTTTCATGTCATAGGCGAAAGTTCTGCCGCCGGTAAAATAGACCATACGGGAGCGCTTGCTGTCATAGGCCACCTGGTCGAAAACAATATTCAGGTCCGGCCGCAGGACTCCCTCGCGCTCTTTTAGCTGCGGCCGGTAGCTCCCGGTAGTGATCCCCTGGTAGTAAGAACAGAGATGCATCGGCGGCAGCTCCCGGCTCCATTCCTCCTCTTTTTCAAATGGAAGCTGATTGCTCCAGCGGCCTGTTTCAGGGTCGAAAATCACTATGTCGTACTCTGTGTTTTCAGCAAAAGGGGTCTCGGGATTTCCGTAATACTCGGTTATAAATCCCATAAATCCCCAGAGCAGAAAATAACCTCCGTCCTCGACATAGCGGAATGAGCTGTGCCTTCGGGCGCCCGATTCATCCCGCACTATTTTCGTCCAGGTGTTGGGCGGAATATCGAGCGGTTTTTGCGCCTCCCGGCAGGAAAAGAAAAGTGAAAACAGGAGAATAAAGACAAACAAGAGACTGCATCGCATAACGCCCCCCAGGAGTGAGAAAAAGAAATATTGATCATCACTTTCCAGCCGGAAGATCCAGCCGGTTATTATTACATTAAAAGATTTCAGGGCTGGAAGAAGCCTCTTTGCCCGGTGCAGGTTGGCCTTATGTCCTCAGGCTACCTTACACCCCAGAGGTCGCCCGCCTCTCTGACCCAGAAATCTTCTGACTTCCTGTTGCGAAAATATTCCGAAAGGCCGTGCGAGGTATATTCCGCAAGCTCGGGATTCCGGAGCAGCTCCTGGAGTGTAGCCAGCCGCCCGGTTTTCGGATTTACGAAAAAGACGCCGAGCTCGGCATCAAGCAGAGTTATGCCTCCCCTGTAAGCCACGCCTGCCACCCAGTGGTGCGGCCAGCCGAAGGTATTTACCGGCCCGTCCTTGTAATTCACCACGCAGGCCTTGAAAGGTTGTCCTGATGAATCCCGCATGAGGTTGACCAGATCCCGTAAAAGCTCGGCATACGAGTTGCAGAAAGCCGCGCCCACGCGCAGGATGCCAAGCCCTCCGAGCGGATGAGAGAGCAGCTCACCGGTCCGCGAACTAACCATCACTCCTTCCTGGCAGAGCAGCAGGGCAGCCCCGGCCAGCCTCTCCTCATCGGTCTCGAATCGCTCACTCAGAATGGAAGCCAGAGCGCTCAGCGCATCATTCGCGCGCAGATCGACCCGGATACTCTCGCCGACCAGCGAAAGCCCGTCATCCGAGCGTGAAAGAACAGGCAGGCGGGCCAGAAGGCAGCGGCAGAACTTCCAGTAGTAGTCATTTTCGCCGGCCCCCGGCTTTCCGGCATTGCCTCTCATGCCCGGGCGGTGGGTCAGCAGCAGTCCTCCCTTCCAGCCGAACTCATAGCTGCCCCAGGGCATGTTGTCTAAGGAGAGAGCGAGATTGCTCCGCATCAGCTCATGGGGATCAATTTTGTATATTAAATTGCATATTCCATTTTTGAATACAAAAGTTTCCTGATTGTAAATCTCTCGATAATTGCGGCTCGTCACCCCAAGAGACACTTCTGTTCGCGCGCCTTGCGATCTCAGCACTCCCTGGTTCTCACCCCAGCAGACCATTCCCAGGTCCACGGAAGAGACAACCAGCGGCGGCTCTCCCAGGTAGAGATCGCCGAAATAGAGAGGCGCCCGGACCTTGTTCGAATCCGGGCACCACATGGTAATCTCTTCTCCATTGACCCCGCGGTAGCGCGCCGCATTGAAACCAACCGCCATCCAGGGATGTACGGCCCCGGGAGCACCCGACAGATCAATATCGGCAGTCAAAGTCCAGCCTGCGCTGTCATGTGTGGTTTGCGATTTAACCTCAAGCGGCTGGTCTAAAGCTTTGAAATTTCTGTCCCAGCTCAGGTGATTCTCGCGCACCTCGAAACCTTCTATCCTGCTTTGGCCTGTGGGGAGAACCGAGATCAGGAAAAAAGTTTGGTGGTCGTGATTCAGATCGAGCAGAATCTCAACACGGTCATCCGGGTAGTAACCGTCAAATTCACTGGCCATCCTCTCCGGTTCAGGCTCCTGGCAAGCCACTGTCAGACGAAGCTTTCCGGGGATCGCAGCGGCGGAGAGACGTGTTTTTGCACGGGCTTGCAGGCTGCCATCAATGCCCAGCTTTGGCGGAAGGCTGTCCGGATTTTCACCGTACCTGTTCACGAATTCCCCCAGGTAATTAAGCCTATCGAGTGTTTTCCCGTACTTCACCCGGCCGATATTGGCTATTTCAAACCTTGCAGGCCGGAGCGCGCGGTATCCTCTCAGGTCCGCATAATTCAAGCGCAGCGTGGCTCCCTGGGCCAGGACCGAATGGACCCAGGCTCCCGAGCAGCACAGGATAAAGATCCCGAGTTTTTTTCCGGACACCTTACCCCCCTGGATTACTATTCATGTCATAAAATTGTTTTCATCTATCCGTAAAGGAAATTTCTTTTCTTCTTTTGGTGGCAAAAGAAGCAAAACCATTTCTTTTGTAACCAAAAGAAACAAAAGTTAATCCTCGCTCTTTAGTCTTTTACTCCGCTTCGCCAAGCTCGCCTGGTGCGCAGGAAGCCTGCGCAAAGGCCTGCCCTGGGCGGTGTACATCTAATATGGCGATGATGGAAATTACTTGTCTTCTACACGCTCCAGAAACAGGGTTCCCGGACTTCAGGGCTTCTTATGGCCTGGTTTCACTTGGGATGATCTACCATCCTAGGTAGTTGCACTGAAACCTTTTTTCGGCAGTTGTAAAAGTTTTTCTCTTGGAATATTTCAATCGTAGTTACATAAAGTGAGCCGCCGGCGCCTAAAATTTAAAAATTGACACCTGGTAAATCATTCCTGCTTACTTGACTTTTACGAATAACCAAGGCTGAAGCATATAAACAATAATACAAATGGAAACGATTTAATACCCCCTGTATTAACTAATATGCTAATTATAATATATAAAAATGAGACCCTTGAAAAAATCCCAGGTAAGGATAATATTCGATCTGATAAGGGCGGTTCTCGAACCGCCCCTACAATAACTCATTGATTTTTATAGCATTATAAAAAGTAAAAAATACTCTTCTAGTAAAATGATAACATTTTTCAAAGGTTTCAAAATATATATTTATAATTTCTTTTTCCTTTAATCGACCGCAATATTATTCAAATTTAAGGTCTGGGTCACCGGTTTCTTCCCGCAGCTCGATAAGGCGCTGGCGCAACTTTTCAACCATCTCTGCATATCGGGGATCATCGATCAGGTTGTTTACCTCATCCGGGTCGCTCTCCAGGTCATAGAGCTCATATTCATGTTTGGGAAAATCGTAATAGTGGATATATTTCCACTTCCTGGTGCGGACACCCTTGTTCGGCCTGACATAGTGCCAGTCCGGATAGGCGTAGTACTCATAAAGGAAGTCCTCCCGCCACTGGACCGGCATGCCCTCCAGGAGCGGCCGCAAGCTTTTGCCGTCGACATCCGCTGGAACCGGAATGCCGGCGTAATCCATGATTGTCGGCGCATAATCAATATTCAGGGCGAACTGATCGATCACAGTCCCGGCCTTTACCTTTTTCGGATAGCGGATCAGCAAGGGGAGACGCAGTGATGGCTCGTACATCAGTCTTTTGTCGAAAAACCTGTGTTCTCCCAGGAAATAACCGTTGTCCGAGGTAAAGATGACCAAAGTGTTCTCTGCCAGCCCGAGCTCATCAAGCGTATCGAGAATCCGTCCCACATTTTCATCCACTCCCACCAGAACCCGGTAATAGTTGCGTATGAACTCGTTCCAGTCCTGCACGTAAGAGGTGGGGCCGGTGCCGCCGATCTTCATGTCTGCTTCCCGCACCGCCCTCGGTTTACCCTTGTAGTCGGTGTTAAAAGTCCGCGGTTTGGGATAGATCATGTCCTTGAAAAGCTCCTTGTGGCGTTCTGCGGGCAGGCAGCCCTGGTGCGGGGTCTTGAACCAATGACAAACCATGAACGGCTTGTTTTCCTGCCTGGCCCTTTTAATAAAATCGATCGTTTTGTCGGCCAGAATATCCTCGACCCAGCCCTGGTAAACCTTCTCTTCCCCCTGGTTCTCCTGGATCACCGGATCGTGATACTGTCCCTGCCCGCGGAAGCCGAAATAGTAGTCGAACCTGCGGTCTCTGCCCCAGCGCTTGTTGTGCCATTTGCCGACAAAGGCGCTCAGGTAGCCGTAATCCCTCGCCCGTTCGAGAAAAGTGACCTGGTCGGCTGGGAAAGTCCCCTCGTTGACCCTGACTCCGGTATTATGGGAATATTTACCTGTCAGGCAGGTGGCCCGGCTCGGGCCGCAAAGCGAGTTGGTGACAAAAGCGTTGGTGAAAAGAGCCCCTTCGCGGGCAATCCTGTCCATATTGGGGG
>Ga0307379_10006412_pt1 | contig 16168 bp, 11 predicted proteins | sample UN2MG_FD_202237 | JGI IMG/M metagenome (GOLD analysis project Ga0307379, IMG submission 202237) | Soil microbial communities from Risofladan, Vaasa, Finland - UN-2 | ecosystem: Environmental > Terrestrial > Soil > Coastal area > Acid sulfate soil | place: Finland: Risofladan, Vaasa | collected... | reverse complement strand
ATGTTGATGATATCTGGTTTTATCTTTTTTAACAACGTGAGTGTCCGGTTGAATTGTTCCTGTGTTTCTGTAGGAAAACCGATAATCACATCAGTGGAAAGTGTAAGTGTTGGGATTGCTTTTCGAAATCGTTGAACAAGATCTGTAAAATCCTTGACTGTGTACCCTCGGTTCATTTTTTTCAAAATTTCGTCATCACCTGACTGTACTGGTACATGAAGGAATTTGTAGATTTTATGATGCTGGTATGCCAGAAGAATCGTATCGATGTTCTTTTTCAATGTTAAAGGGTTCATCATTCCCACACGAATTCGAAACACCCCTTCGAGAGCACAGATCTGCGTGAGTAACGCGCCGAGATTTGTCCCGGTATCAAGACCATAGGACGCGGTGTCTTGTGCGGTGAGTTGTATTTCTTTGCATCCTTGTTTGATTGCGGATCTGACATCCTCAACAATCTCTTGAAGAGGAAAGCTTCGTAAGGATCCACGGGTAAACTGTGTGATACAATACGTACAACAAAGCCTGCAGCCTTCTGCAATCATAATTGGTGCCATCATCGTATCATAATATTTTGGAAGCGCTGTTTTCTTCATTTCAATAAAAGCAGGTTTGTTCCCTTGTATTATATTATTAATGTACTGTATATGGTGGGTAGGAAGCATCATTACATGGGGAGCAACCGCGGTGATGAGATCTGTTTGAACAACGGCCATACATCCGGTTACGATGATCTTTTTATGTGTCTTTTGAAAAACCTTTAAACGGGATAGCATGCGCTGTTCAGTTGTTCCTATAACCGTGCAGGTGAGCAGTACAAGCACATCAGCGTCTGTGAGATTCTCAACTATCTGATGACCTTCATATCTCAACAGACCCATGAGTAACCGTTCATCGCTCTTGTTTGCAGTACACCCGTAGGTCTCGACATAGATGTTCATGGTAAAAACGCAAAAAGTCCCTGCCTTATTTAATTGCTTCTGTCACTCGTTTGAGGACAAATTGCTTCGGCAGGTTTGATAAAAAGAAACCAGCACGTGGTCCTTTTTCCGCTCCAAGGATGATTTGATACATCGCGCTGAATGCGGTTTTAATAGGAATCTTTTTTTCTTCAGAAATCTGATAAATAGCATTGTGGATCGTCTCAGGTTCCCACCGTAGATCAGGTATTTTTTCTTTAAAAATTGATAGAACTATCTGTTGTTCCTTTGTCAGGGTGATGTTCGGAAGTGTTTCTTTGACTTCGAATTTGACGTCGTCGGGTGCAAAGTTGGCAAGCCAATACCGGACATGTTCTGCACGTTGCTGCAGGTGTTCTTCGTCTTCTTTCTTTAATTTTTTTGGGAGTTGTTCGTTTCGCATCAGGATCTCTTTTACATCAGGCCATGTTTTCGCGATTTGGTTTAAGGTCACCATATGTCGATAGGGGAGATGCAGCGGCATAGTCTTTGGGATATGATAGGGTTGTGATAACTCATAGATTTTTTTGAATTCCTTCATTCCTTTGATTTCTGCTTCTTGACCAAAATAGACCTCTTCTTCTTTGTCGTACTCATCAACCAACGTCAGTAACCCCCGGCCAGAGTCAAAAACAATATGTCGATTCGGTTGGTTTCTCATGATTAAAAACCGGAGTACCTCAGGGGGTGTCATTTGCAGCATTTCCTCACCGCTTACTGCGGTGCCTTTCGAGCTATGCATCGCACCCATTCCTTTTAACAGGATGAACTCATAGACGAGTAATCCTGGAGGGGGATATCCGTATACTTCTTCGGAGATCTTTGCCCCTGTCTCTCGAGTGCCTCCGACGGTTGCATGGTCTTTCCCACAGGGTTCAAAGGTAACCCCTAGCATCCTCCAGCGTGCTGGCCAGTCCACCCGCCAGGGGAGTTTGCCTTGTCCACCTTTCCTGATATCGACCTCCCCACCATATCCGCATTCACAGGTGTACTCAACCAGGGGATATTCGTACAAGCCTGGATGGGTCGTTGATAGCCGGCCACAGGTTTCACATTTCACATTATAGGGTAACCAGTCCTTCGGCATCTTTCTACCAGAAAGTGTCTCAAGGATAGTTCTGATTTTATCGGTGTTTTCAAGTGCGATTTGAATGGATTCGTTGTATTCGCCATTATTGTACATTTCACTGGCGCGGTAGACCCGTGGGTTCACCCCAATCTTATGTAATGAACCTAAAAATGAGGCTAAATAATGATCTGCGTAGCTCGTATGTTTTCCACACGGGCAGGGAATCTCAGAGAGAGGTTTTCCGACATAGTGTTCATATGACGAGGGTAGATGCGGGTATACTTTTCGGAGTGGATCGTAGTCGTCACAGATGTAGATGAATTCTGCATCACCACCTTTTTCGACGAGACATCGGTACACCGCATCGGTGGTGAGGATCTCTCGCATGTTTCCAATGTGGATCGGACCAGAGGGTGTTATCCCTGTCGCTAGCACGTGTTTCGTCTGCTTTTTCAGTAGTTCTTCTGCTAAAACATCTGCCCAATGCATAAGGAAATCTCCAAGGAATTTAACGTTAGAGTGCCTGTGCTCTGATCAATGAGCGGAGTGGCACACCACCGACATCGTTCATCGATCGTTTATTCAGCAGACAGACGCATAAGACAGGGGTTCCTTTCTCAGCTTTTACTGCTTTTATCGCACTTTTTAATGTTTCGCCGGTTCCAATAACATCATCAACGAGAACAACGTTTTTATCGGTAATAGTTGCGTAATTCGAGCAGAACGCACCTGCTTTTTCGTGATGGGGTCGAAAGAACGCAAGATCAAGACCAAGCTCTTCAGCAATGTAGGTCGCGAAGGGAATCCCGTTAATCGCAATACCAACAACGACTTCGACATCTAGCTCTCTTTTTTCCATTTCTTCCAGGATGATATCAGATAATGCATAGGAAATCGATCCGATACGAGATGGAGATACTCCAATATTACGCCATCCTACCTTCAGTTCACCTTCTGGTTTTTTTTCTTTTCCTCGTGTGAGAAGCCACGCTGCTGTTTCTTTTGATACGTTGAGTTCCTCTGCGATCTCATAATCGGTAAGTCCACTCTCTTTGTACTTTAAGGCTTTTTTAATAAGAGAATCTGTTTCTTTCATATGGGTTACACCCTCGAAACTACGTATCTATCTACGATATTTAGATGTTTGCTCTTCCCATCTATAATCGTTGGAAAAAAGGTATCGTAAACCTAAAATACTACATGAACATGCTCTACTATAGTGTGATGATATGGCACAAGAGAAAAAAGGAGAAGGATTTCACTCTGGAGCCGGGTTAATCCGGTATTTCGATGCAGAGGAAAAAACCGCATTTAAAATTCCACCATGGTTTGTGGTGTTTGCAAGTATTGCGACAGCGGTCGTTGTCATCGCTGTACAGCTGTGGAAACCCCTCTAAAAAGACTACTCTTTTTTTTATTTTTGTTTTTTTAATTCCTGTATCGTTAGTTGTTTTGCTTTTTCTAAGGCCTCTGGAACTTTGTCTTTTTTTGGTCCACCGCATTGCGTGAGTTTTGGTTTTCCACCACCGCTCCCGCCAAGGATTCTGCCGATTTCTGAGGCAAATAATCGAAGGTCAATCTCAATATTGTCAGAAGCAGCTGAGACAAGTTTTTTCCCGTCATAGATGTGCACGATATAGTTTGGCTCCTTGATGATTATTCCGGCTATCGTGATCGCATCAGTGTCACATACACCGGTGATTATTCGCATGTCGGTCTCAGGTATTTGGTATGCATCATGTATCAAATGTTCAATGATATCTGTGGAAACCATTTTCTTTTGTTTCTGGGTGTTCTTCCATTCATTGAATAAATGATTACCGGCGTCAATGAGAGTAGGGACTGTTGTTTTCTCTTTCGTATCGGTCTGCTGTAAAAATCTTGACACTGTTTTTTCCAATTGATCAGCGGATACAGAAAAGATTTTTCCTGTTTCACGAAGTTGTTCTGTGATGTTCTCATGGTCTGTAATCGTATAGACTGCTGAAAGGAGCTGGGTCACTCGATGATACAGCTCGTTTTCTTCTTTTTGATAGGCATCCGCCATCTTGCCTGCTGCAAAGGTAATCCGATTGACTCCGTCCTGGATCCGTTCTGCCCGTAGGATACGGATTTTCTCGATTTCCTTGATATTGTTTAGGTGTGTTCCTCCGCAGGCTTCCACGTCGATCCCTGGGATGTTGAGCACTCGAATCAGGTTCCCTAGTGGGACACCTCCTTGGTATAGCCGGAAGCCATGTTCTCGTTCTGCATCGTTCCTCTGCATTACTTTTTTTTCCACAGGTATTGCTTGTCGTATAAACTCGTTTGCCAGTTGTTCGATTTTTGGGATTTCTTCCTCAGCTATTGGTTTGTAATGGGCAAAATCAAATCTCGCTTCTGTTACTCCTAATTGAGACCCAGCCTGCCAGATATGTTCCCCAAAGAGTTTTCGGAGTGCACCATTGACGACGTGTGTACCCGTATGATGTTTCATGAGGGTATAGCGATGGTCCCAGTCGAGTTTTCCATGGATTTTATCTCCTTTTTCTGCGGGGGATTCAAGCACATGGATGATGGAATTTGCAGATTTCTCTACGTGTAAAACCTTGTTTGGTTTCCCATTTATGATCAAGGTACCTTTGTCTGCGGGCTGTCCTCCGCCCTCAGGGTAGAATGCTGTTTTATCGAGGATTACTTCGGTTCCTCGTGAGGTGGTCTGTTTCCAGACAATTGTTGCATCGAATTCTTTGGTGTAATGATCATCGTAGTAGAGCGGGTGTGTCGGTGGTAGATCTGTTCGTTTTTCTGTTGTTTCTTCTTCTATTTTTTCATGCGAATGTAATTCTGCTATCATGGAATCAAAATTTGCTGGGATACTTACTGATACGTTTTCTTTTTGTGCTATGTTTTGAACAACATCAGGGGGCATCCCATGGGTATCATAGAGGGTTATTAACGAAGGTGGATCAATGGTTTGTTTCTCGTTTAGTATCCGTTTTATAAGTCCCTCTCCCTTTGAAAGGGTATCGGAGAATCGTTTTGTCTCAATATCTAAAATTTCACTGACTTGGTCTTTACGTTTTTTAAGCGAGGGGAATTCTTTTCCTAGGTAATCTAGCTGGTGTTCGACGAGTTGTCGTAAAGTACAATCAAGTTGTAATTTTTCTATGAATCGAAGCGATCTTCTAATTATTAGTCGTGCTAGGTATCCTGCTTTGACGTTTGAGGGGACAATCCCATCGCCAAGCATGAATGAAAGGCATTTGGTATGGTCTGCAAGTGCATAGATGCTTGCTTTATCTGACTGGTCTTTGAGTGAGTCATGAAGGAATCCAAGCATCTTTGGAACTGCGGTTTCGTAGACGGTTGGTGTTCCGGTCGTGAACCATGCGATTCGTTCCAATCCATATCCTGTATCAACGATATTGAGCGGATTTGGCGAATAGTGTTTTCCTTCAAGCAGTATCGTTCCGTGTTCATCTTCTTTCATGTTCATGAACACAAGGGTTGCTATCTCTAAACCACCAGCGAGGACTTCGACACAGGGTCCTGCGTTTCCCCCACCGATCCAGAGTTGTTCTTTGTAGTTGATTGCTTCTCGTGGGATTCCGATTTTCTCTCTGAAAAACTCGTCACAGTACGCCACAGTTTCTTCTTTCCAGTAGATCTCGTCGATGTCTTTATTAAACGCATGATGTCCCATCATCTCAAAAGTGGTGAGATGTCGACCGCTCTTTCCGACTTCTTCAAGGTCATTGAGTCGTATACAGGGCTGGGAGATGGCTAATGGGTTTGCTGGTGGAGGAACGATCCCGGAGGTCACATGAGGTTGAAAATCTGCAATCGAGGCGATGGTAAGGTAGATATCGGAACGCCATCGGGCAACAACGGGGCAGCGTTGCCCTGTTTCAGGATAATGAAGTCGGGAATGATTATGTTTTTCAAAAAACGAAAGAAATCCTTCTCTGACTTCCGTAAGAGTTAATGGTTTTTTTGCTAGGGTATTTCCGATGAAGTTAAATTTTACACAAGGTTGATCCCCGCAGAATTCAGTGTGAGTGTCTAATGTCCAAAAATAATCACCACAGGCTTTGCATTTCTTTCTTAGATACCCATTGGTGTGAAAGAATTGTAAGTCATATTCCTTCTGCATGGATGATTCGGCCATAGGTCTTGACTGGTCTGGTATGGACAAAAGGTTTAAAGTTTTATCTTTCTACATTACATATTTCTTCTCCTATTTGAGAATCTTTATTTTAAGAAACGATATATTTATAAGGAGATAAACACTAAATCATAGTAGGGGTAATATGAAGAATGTAATTCCGAGTGTCTTAATAGTCCTGATTTTGTCAATGAGTAGTATTGGTGCTACCAGTGTAATCACTCACACGAATAATTCAGAGATAAAACAATCGACTGAAGTTACGAGCAACGGATATGGCATACAGTGGATGATGGAGTATGGGAATGATCCCAGGAGCGGGGCACGGTATCAAGGACCCCAACCGATTGGAGATAGTGATAACGACGGGAAGAATGAGCTACTCATCAGCGGAAGGGATTGTACCATCCGTGTTATGAAATGGGATGAAAACCAGCAGACCTATTCACAGGTTCGCGCACTGCATCCACCATTCTATCCGTTCGTACAATGTGATGCTGGTGGTATGGCAATCGGTGATGTGACCAATGATGGGAAAAACGAGATCGCAGCAACATGGTATACCACCATCTATCGATATATTGCCTTTAAATATTGGATGATTGGGGTAAACCCATGGATTTTTTTCCATAATGGCGGGAGTGCTGATTGTCTCATTGGTGATTGTGACAATGATGGAAAAAATGAGCTGATCTTAAGTGGTGGCCCAGGATGGGAAAATAGTACTGTTGCTGAAATCACGGTGTTTAAATGGAACGGGCTGTTCCTTAAAAAAGTAGCAGAGTGGAAAGATCCTACAGTGGATGGCTATGTGTACATGTCTGGTATTGGTGATGTCGATGACGACGGAGAAAATGAGATTGTCTGCGCTTATGCACGAAAGGTTATGGTGTTGAATTGGGATGCTCAAAATAAGGTTTTTGTTCCTACAGAGATCTATAGAACGTATCAGGGGCAAGATTCTCCGTTTGGTGTGGTCTGTAAAGACTGTGATAATGATGGGAAAGCGGAGATTCTTCTGAGTTATTATGACCCTCGGATTACGATCTTTAAATGGAACGGGACAGCGTATCCGAAACAATTCGATATCTCATGGCCTGGTGGCGACCCGGTCATTGAAGGAATCGATGTCGGTGATACTGATGACGATGGACTTAATGAGGTCTGTGCAGGAGCTGGCCTGACCCATATCTTGCAATGGAATGGGACCATATACGTTGAAGAAGCTGTGCTTCCTACGTTTGGTTGGATGGCGGTAGTCTGCATCGGTGATTGTGATAACGACGGGAAGAATGAAATCAACGCAGGGAATGTGGATATAGAATCAGGTGAGCAGTACACTGAATGGGTTTTTAAATACGGCTGGGAAACTTGATAGAACGTTGTTTTTCTTCGGTAACAGAAATCTATTAATAGATTGTCGATATATATATCGACATCCATGGTAGGTGTTCTGAGACTATGGGAGTCAAAGAATTATTAGCAGAAAAAATCGCAGGGGAAATCACGCTCAGCCCAAAACCGGGAGAGACCCTTCGTAAATGGAGAACCACGTTTCATATCGTCCAAGCAGAGCTATCAAATTTTTTAGGACTTGCCCAAAGCGTGATTAGTGATTACGAGTCAGGGAGACGGAAATCCCCAGGGATTCATTCCGTGAAAAAGATCGTCAACGCCTTTATAGAAATAGATGAAAAGAAACACGGTGGAACAATCATCCAGCAATATCAATTCATGGTAAAAACACAAGATGGGATCATCGACATCATGGAGTACCCTTACGCGATCCCCGTTGAGAAACTCATTAAAGAAATACAAGGGAAGGTAGTCACCGCCCCAACCATCAGCCTTGACCGGACCGTGAAAGGCTTTACCCTTATTGATGGGGTTGAAACCATTAAAACACTTACTGCTACGAACTATCCGAACTTGTATGGGTGGAGCACGGAACGGGCGATGATTTTTACGAAAATCCTGTACGGTCGCAGTCCGATGATCGCGATCCGGGTCCACCCGGTGAAACCTTCATTGGTGGTGTACCATCGACCAGGGGGTGTGGACCCACTTGCAGTCCAACTTGCTGAAAGGGAGAATATACCACTGGTGATAACGGAGATTCCACTTGATGACCTGCGAAAAAAATTAATTTTCCTTGGGAAGTGAAAACTAATGCCTGATCTCGTTGGGTTATGTTCCATATGCGGTAGACCAGCTGCGATGTTTACCTGTCAGCTTTGCGGACGGTTTGTTTGTGAGAGATGCTACGAGCATCGTCATTCTCTCTGCATCGAATGCAAACATTTGAACAGAAGGACAGATTCTCCAAAATTCCCCATAGACTAAAAAAGGTGATAACGAGACAGCAAGGTTTTTATACAGGGAGCATCTACTTAAATATTAGGGGATTCTATGAAGAAAATCATACCAATCATAATATTCGGTGTTTTATTGAGTACCGCTTTTGGAGCTGTTGGTCTGCAAAATGATAACCTTGAAACAACAAACGAAAATAGTGCAGGGAAACTTGATTATACCCACACCGTTTTTGTCGAAGTAGGAACCGCCACCTGGTGTCCCTCCTGTCCAGCATCAAATACTGCCTGGCATAGTATCTATGGAACAGGAAATTACAACTTTGAATACACTGAGATGGTCATCGATAAAAATTCAGTGGCAAACACAAGAATGCAAAATGACTATAATCTTTATTGGGTCCCTACATCCTATTTCGATGGGGGGCAATTCGTCTATCCTGGAACAAGCATCGGTACCTTCCAAAACAACCTGAATTCGTGTGGATCACGAGTGGTTCCTGACCTTGAAGCTCAAATGCAGGTGCTCTGGCTTGGTTCTTCACAGATACAAGTCGATCTCAGCATTGACAACAACGATGCAGCTAGCTATAGTGGAACTCTCCGAGTTTATATTATTGAACTCCAATCAACGAGATGGAAGGATTACAATGGCAACTGGTATAACCATGCTTTTCTCGATTTTGCTTTCAATAACGCAATCAACATCCCAGCGAGCGGAACCTATACAGATAGCGCGATTTGGGATGGCGCAGCCCATGGATATTCTGGGATTACCTCGGAGAACATTCAGGTCATCCTTGCTGTGTTTAATAATCAGCCTGTGCAAGCTTATTCCGATCCCTTCCATGAAGGCACAGATCCCACATGGGCTCCCTTCTGGGCATATTACGTCGATGAAACCATCGCAGCAATGCCATCGTCAAATAGTGCGCCATACAAACCAAATCCACCCGTTGGACCGACGAATGGGATGGTAAACGTTGACTATACCTACTCAGGGAGCACCACCGATCCGAATGGTGATGACATCTACTACCTATTCGACTGGGGCGATGGTACTGACAGCGGCTGGCTTGGCCCCTATCCTTCCGGTGGTACGGTCGAAGCAGACCATGCGTGGGGGTTTGGTGGAACCTATGAGGTGAAACTGAAAGCAAAAGATGATACTGTGGATGGTCCCTGGTCAGATCCTTTAACAGTTCAGATGAGCGGCCCAAGTATACTGCTGCAAAACGTGAAAGGTGGTCTGTTTAAGGTCAGTGCAGAGATTAAAAACCCAGGGTATGACGCTATATCGAATGTGAATTGGAATATCACGTTGCACAGCGGTGTATTCCTTGGTAAAAAAACATCAGGAGTGAACCTTACGATACCGGCAAACTCAAGTGTCAGTATCCAGTCAGGGTTAATCTTTGGGTTAGGATCTACGAGTATCAGGGTAGAAGCTTGGGTCCCTGATGGCCCCTCAATGACGATCCAACGAAGTGGTACGATCTTTTTCTTCTTCGTAAAGGTCATCTCCTGATGGAAACCGTTTTTCTCCATCCTTTTTTTTTATTTTTCTTTAGAAATAGTTTAAATAGGAGATTCATATTTTAAGGAGCAACATATTTATATAAGGAGTTGTTATTTAGTTATAGAAGGGGTTATAATATGAAAAAACTAATACCAATCATTTTAGTCGGTATTTTATTGAGTACCGCCTTTGGAGCTGTTGCAATACCCAGTGATGAGAAAAGCCAAGATGGTAGTAAAGCGACACATACGGTCATTGGAGAATATGGGACTGCCACATGGTGTGGATATTGTAAATATGCACATGGAGCCTTAAAAGCGCTATATAAAGGAGATTGGCATGATTTTTACTATGTCTCCTTAGTTGATGATGTAAATACTCACGCTGCAGCAAGAGTCACCCAATTAGGTTTAACAGGGTTTCCTACGGTATTTTGGGATGGTAAGTATAGGACAAATGTCGGTGCTGGAAGCATTCCTAGTGCTATGGTGGCCTATAATTCCAGTATTATTGCTAGCGGAGCAAGGACCGTTCCAAATATTGATCTGACGATCAGCGCCACATGGCTTGGGTCTGCGACGGTGTCTATTACGGTTACTGTTACGAACAATGGAGCAAGTGCCTATTCTGGTTATTTGCGTTGTTATGTAACAGAAATTGCTTCTTCAATGGGATGGTACGACACCGGAGGTCAGCTGTACACGTTTCCATTTTTAGATTATGCATTTGACCAGAGCATTTCTGCTTCTGCTGGTGGCACATGGTCAAACACCGTGTCATGGGCTGGTGCTGCTCATAATGATGGTCATGGTCATGATTTTTCTGGTATTACGCAAGACAACACCTTTATCGTCGCTGCGGTTTTTGCCACCTCTGGCGGGTATGTCGATGAAGCAGCAGGGTACAGAGTTGGAAACAACAGAGCGCCGGGTACACCAAACACCCCCAGCCCGATCAATGGAGCCACAAACGTTCCAGTAGCCCTACAGCTAAACTGGCAGTGCACTGATCCAGACTGGTTTGACACGTTGTATTATGATGTCTACTTCGAAAAGGATGATGCAACACCAGATATCCTTGTGTCCGATGATCAGACAGCTACTTATTACATTCCAGGGACTCTTGATATGGAATCTGACTATTATTGGCAAATAGTCGTTCATGATCCTTTAGGGTTAACTGCAACTAGCCCCGTATGGCATTTTACAACTCGAGGAAACCAGCCCCCGAACACACCTAGCAACCCAAATCCTGCGAACGGATCAATAAACATACCAACAAACAAGGTTTTAAGCTGGACTGGTGGAGACCCCGATAGCGACCCCGTTAAGTACGATGTGTACTTCGGGTTAACAAACCCTCCTTCGAAAGTCACAAGCAATCAATCTGGTACCTCCTACACTCCTGCGACGATGAATGGTAATACGACGTACTACTGGAAGATCATCGCCTGGGATAACTTTGGTGCATCGACCATAGGCCCGATATGGCAGTTTACGACCTCTGCTGCAGTGAACAATCCACCGTATAATCCTGTTATCACTGGTCCACCAAAAGGAAGTCCCGGGGTAGACTACACCTATACCTTCACCGCGACCGATCCAGATGCAAACCAAATCTCCTATTATGTTGACTGGGGAGACAACACAAGCACCGGATGGCTTGGGCCATATGCATCAGGGTACTTGTTAACGGCGAATCATCAATGGGCTGAAAAAGGGACCTACATCGTCAAAGCAAAGGTAAAAGACGAACATGGCTTGGAAAGCGATTGGGCAAGCCTTTCTGTGACGATGCCTACGAAATTCGATATCACCCAGTATCCGTTCCTTCACTGGTTGTTCGAACAATTCCCCCATGCGTTCCCGCTGCTCCGCAATCTCTTCTTAGGAGCATAAAGGAAAGCATACCCCCTCTTCTTTTTTTTTTCTATATCGGTTTCACTGATTAGTCGTTTTCCGTTCGTTCTTTCGTCATATTGTTGTATCTCGTAAAAAACCGTTTTTCATCAAGATAGGGGGTCAATATAAAGGAAAAAAAAGATGATCGTAACACACTGCAATGTATCTGGATCTCAATGTGATTTTACGTCCTGAGAACATCATATATCATTCATTGCTATTGAGTAATAGTACTTTTTAGGAATCATCATTATTATACTTTGAGGTCTCTTTTCATTGTTTTCGCAAAACCCTCTTAATTTCATGTTTTCTATGGTCATGAGATAATTGATAATCTCGTTGATAGATGCAATAGTAAGTATCTAATATCTCTCCAGTTGATCTTGTGAAAAAACCTTCTCTTCGTGTATCAATACATAACATGATTTATATTTTGTAAAAATGATTTCCTCCCTTAATCAGGAATGTACGTAGAGCACGATACTTCTCCTTATAAAACAAGTTTGCAAGTAGTTCTTCAGATATCGATGCGTATGGAGGAGAAGTGAATTTGTAAGACTTACCAGGTGCATTCGGAACAGTCGAAAAGTAATAACACATTGTTTTCACTTTATGATACTCGTATCGGTAATTCTCCTCTGATTTTTTCTTGCTTTTTACTATAACTTTTTATCTCTGCCTTACTTACCTCCTTCGTTTTTCTTCAGTATCCTAGTACATCATTGGTATCTTATCTGCTAATAATGGTTTCTTTCCATAGAGAAAACATGTAGAACTGACCTGATGACATTCATCTAATAGTGATATCATTTCAAGCATGGTTCCAGAAGCATGTAAGCGGAAATGCGCGGTCTCTGGTAAAACAGTATATGCATGGAAATTAACCGATGAAGGAATCAGCATCGCTAAAGAATTAGAGCCGAAGTGAGTATCAGCACCAGCCAGCAGACGCAGCCAGCAGACACACTCCTGTTTATTTAGCAAGAGAAACCTGTTGAAATACACTTGTTGAAGCCGGGAATCAAACTTGCTGAACTCCAGCATTTTTGTAGACCAAAACTTGCTGAACTCCGGCGTTTCCGGCAGTCTCATCCAGCAAGTACAAGTTGAACCCCCAGCGTTTCATTTCAGCAAATATGAGCTGAACATCAGGATACCTCGCAGTTAATAGACAGAGTAGTGGTATCACCTTCACTTAGTAGAGAAGAATCCTAGCTCGATTCATGGCCAGGTCTATTTTTTTGACAAATGACCGGTTACTTCAATCATCGAGATAACCCTTTTCCGTCGTATCTTGTTATGTTTCAACATCTTATTTCTATCAGGGGAATATCAAGAGGAAAGACTCTGAAAGGCAATACTGTTATTTCAACACATGAACATACTGAAGAAAATAGGGTATCTGAAAGTGGTTTAAAGAAAAAAAAAGAAAAAATGGGTAGGTTAGTATCCCATGATGTTCCGTAGGATTGGGAATGCGTGCGGGAAGAGTTCAAAGAGGTGCTGCAGGAAAGCATTTAAGGAGAAATGATAATCGGTGGGTGCTACGACGTCAATGGTTGCCCATTCGCTCTGTGCACCAGCGGTGTCTGTTGTCCTTGTTTTGATAGTATAGGTCCCTTTTACATTCCACGTATGCGCCAGGGTGAACGTTTCACCGGAATGATACGGCCCAATTCCTGTGGCTGCGTTCCCATCGCCCCAGTCGATATAGTAGATGAGGTCCTGGTTTTGATCATCGGTTCCACTCAGAGTGTAGGTTTCGGCTACGCGTGGTTTTATCGAAGTCGGACCGGTGATCGTGGGTGTATCCGGTGGAGTGTTATCAGTGATAACCACGGTTATCGGATCTGAGAGAGGGCTTCCTGCGCCCCAGATATCTCGTGCCTTTACCGTGACGCTGTAGGTTCCTAGTACCGTCCAGGTATGGGATCCTGTTACCGTCTGTCCTGAGGAATACGGCCCTAGCCATCCGCTGTTGCTTCCATCATCCCAATTGAAGAGATAGTAGATTTGGTCGTTTTCAGGGTCTGATGACGAGCTGGTGTAGCTATATTCCGCGTTCCAGATTCCGTTGTTTGGACCGTTTGGTGTCGCAGGTTTCAAGGGGGATTGGCTTGGATGAGGTGTTCGTAAGGTCTGTGCTGGGTCTCCAAAGAGGAGACATCCTTGGATGATCGCCCGCCAGGTTCCATAGGAATAATCCCAGTTGATGGTTGGTGCCATCCGGTCCTTTGACCAGGCCTGTCCTTTTCCAAGCTGCCAATTGCCAAGGTCCCCGGAGTTGTTCTCTGTGTCAAAGAAATAATCCCAGAACTCCTTTTGTTGGAACGCGCTACTGGAGTTCGTACATTGGAGATTGCCCCATCCGTAGCAGGTGTTATACACAGCCGCAAACGCAAGCTCAGTATCTGAATGGAACAACATGGAGTGTAACACGCCATCATCTGAAGCAGAGAAATCACCGCAGTGACAGCCGTAATCATGGATGAAGAATGGTTTGGTGTTGGTATATTGACTTTCCCATGCAGTGCTTTGCACATCAAGAGACATCGAAGGATTCGCATGAGCGATACCAGAAATCAACGTCACTTCGTCGTTGTTGATAGCATTTTTTAACCCAGCGATCGCCGCTGATTCACTACCGCCGAGCCAGCCGCCAGGGTTTGGTGGCTCTGCGGTCCATTTCACAGAAAGGTTAAACGTATTTCCCGGGTTGACCTCATTCCAGGTCTCGAACCCATACTGGAAACCAGCCCATGTGGGAAATGGGCCATCATAGTTCGGGTCAGGACCAAGCCAGTTCGTCGTTCCTTTAATCGCACTGTAATCCTCGAAATCATCGCCTTGGCAGTTCCAACCCGTGTCCCCGCCGTAGAATGCTGCGTTGTCCAGATAGGTGTCCTGAGTACTCTGTGCATAGTACATGCTTTTGGTCATCCAGTTGGAGACATCCTGAGGGACGTCACAGGTAAGACGCCCGATAAACAGCTCAGAGTATAAATCAAAGCCACTGTCCCCTTCTTCACCCCAGAGGTTGTCGTTATCAGCGTTAAAGTTTAAATCAAGGTTGCTCCAGTAGACATCCGCATCAATGTTACTTTCATAGGCTGTTTTCATTTGCCGTGCTGGGATCGTATCAGCATCACCTGCGATAAGGACATATTCTGTTCCCCAGTCTTGGTATGCGTCTCTGCAGAACTCACGGATATGTGCCTGGGCATCGTTAAATAACGGAGTACCGTTTTGATAATCAGCGCAGGCGTCAATAGCTTGCCTGGTGACAAGGGTACCTGATATTCCATCACTTGCATGGTACGCAAGAAGACTGTCCCAGTTATACGGAAGAGAGCCACTGGTCGCCCAGTAGTCCAACCCGTTCTGGGTGGTTGTCACAATGACAAAATCGTAACTGTCCGCAGGACTACAAAGCCCTCCAGGGTATTCAAACGTCGGCAGTGGTGCTCGTTTATACAGATTTTCTATCTCGGGGTTTGATACCAGGGTTTTCACCCAGGCTGTGTCGTCTGCGTTGCTTCGGTAGAACTGGTTTGGAGCAGCATCGGCAAGCGTGATCTGGACCGTCATCTCCGGGTAATACATTAAGGATCCTTGTCGGGGGTTATATTGCAGCGGGTTCAGGTTGATGTTAAGAATACTATATCCATGGGAGTATCCAATACTAGCGTCTGAATATCGTGTGGTTGGATACGGAGCAGATGAAGAATAAATATTATTGTTCATGGTGAACTCTGGTTGTTGCGTACTGCCCAGGGGTACAGATGGTTGATACGGGAAAACCGGTTTTTTTGTTAGATCAATCGGGGATGTTGAAACGCTCCGAGGGGTTCCAGTGACCATGATCTGAGAGACTGTTTTCATTGGTGGGAGCAGGAGAGTAATTGGTTTCACCGGTATGGTTGGCTCACCTGTTTGTATGCCTATCGACAGACAGCCAGGCATGGAAAGCATCGTATAGATAGCCCCGTTGCTGTCAATTGCTTGAAGGTTTGGTTCTTTGAACTCAAAGGAATACGTCATCTCATTCGTCGGAAAGACGCTCTGGCTATTAAGAGTGAGAGATGTTCCTAGTGCTGTTACCGCAGAGGTCATGATCATTGCAATACAAATTGCGAAAACAACACTTAACCGGCCTACATTTCTATTTTTCTTTGTTCCATTCTTCATATGTACGTCCCCTATCTATTGTCTATTAATCATACTAATCGTGGCATACTATATATAGTTTTTCTCATCGGAG
>Ga0307379_10006411_pt1 | contig 16169 bp, 11 predicted proteins | sample UN2MG_FD_202237 | JGI IMG/M metagenome (GOLD analysis project Ga0307379, IMG submission 202237) | Soil microbial communities from Risofladan, Vaasa, Finland - UN-2 | ecosystem: Environmental > Terrestrial > Soil > Coastal area > Acid sulfate soil | place: Finland: Risofladan, Vaasa | collected... | reverse complement strand
TGTCTGTAACCCAAAGCGCGTCCGCCGCCGGGGCGCTGCTGTTCGACTGTAGCGGCCGGGGCACGCGGCTGTTTTCCCGTCCGCACCACGACGCGCGCGCGATCGCTCAGCACTGCGGCTCGCTGCCGGTGGCCGGCTTCTTCTGTGCCGGCGAAGTCGGCCCGATCGGGCGACGGAACTTCCTGCATGGTCACACGGCAAGCATCGCATTCTTCCGACCCGCCGCCGACCGATCGGGCGCCTGACGCCGCCGGGCAGCGCGCACGCTGCAAGTTCTCGGCCCGGTTCCGGCTGCGTCGCCGCGGCGACTTCGATCGGACGATGTCCGCCGGTGTGCGCGTCAGCGATCAGCGCTTGACGCTCTGGGCCCTGCCCAACCGGCTCGAGGTCACGCGCTTCGGGATGATCGTGGGTCGCAAGCACGGAGCTGCCGTTCGCCGCAACCGCCTCAAGCGCATCCTGCGCGAAGCCTTCCGCCTCACGCGCGCGCGGCTGCCGGTGGGGCTGGATTTCGTTTGTGCCCCGCGGGTGGCGGCGGACGTCGGCCTGCAAGCTGCGCGAGAATCGCTCGTTCGGCTGGCCGAGCTTGCGTCGCGGCGCCTCGCTAGGCCGCAACGGGAAGCGGAAGAGCCCGGTCGGGCGGGGTCGGCATGAACGAGGACAAGGGACCCATCCTGATCCTCTACGCCTCCACCGGCGCCGGGCACATGATGGCGGCCGGTGCCCTGCGGGAGGCCTTCCGTGCACAGGCTCCGGATGCACAGATTGAGGTCCACGACGTACTTCACAGCACCAGCGCGCTCTTTCGCACGCTGTACGCGGGCGGCTATATCGCGATCGTCAACCATGCGCCGGTCGTGATGGGGATGCTTTACGACGCGATGGATCGTCCCGATCGACATCTGCGCGACGCCCTGCGGCGCAGTTTCCAAAATCTCAATGCCCACCGGACGATGCGCTACCTGGTCCGCAGCCGGCCGCGGTTGGTTGTGAACACGCACTATCTGCCGGCCGAGATCGTCGCGTACCTGCGCCGCGCGCGACGGTTGGACTGCCCCCAGGTTACCGTCACGACGGACTTCGAGACGCATCGGATCTGGGTGCATCCGCCGACCGAACGATACTACACCGCCAGCGAGCAGGGGAAGGCCTACCTGACAACCTGGGGTGTTGATCCCGACCAGGTGCTCGTCACCGGGATCCCCGTTCGCTCAGGTTTCGAACAGCCCGCTGATCGTCGCAAGATTCGGCAGCGCTGCCAGCTTGATCGCACGCGGCCGATGGTGTTGCTGCTGGCGGGCGGTTTCGGCGTGGGCTCCACCGAGCAGGCCCTGTGCGAGCTAATGTCGATCGACGCCGACGTGCAGATCGTGGTTATCAGTGGTCGCAACGAGAAGCTCCGGCGGCGCCTGGAACGGCTGACCTCGGATTCCGACTGCCCGGTCCACGTGCTCGGCTACACAGAGCTCATGCACGAGTGGATGGCAGCGGCAGACCTGGTCGTGAGTAAGGCTGGCGGGTTGACCGTCGCGGAAGCGCTGGCGTGCGGGGCACCGATGGTGGTGGTCAACCCCATTCCCGGGCAGGAGGACCGTAACAGCGATTACGTGCTCGAGCATGGCGCCGGGATCAGAGTCAACAACATGCGTATGCTCGGGTATCGCGTGAACGAGGCGCTGGCTGACCCAGTCCGCTTGCGACGGCTGCGCAAGGCGGCCCGGGCCGTCGCTCAACCGGGTGCCGCGGCTCGCATCGCCAGCGACGCGCTCAGCCTGCTGGAAGACCGGCGTGTTTGACAGACCGCCTAGTGGGGGAAAGAATCACCGACTGGGTGTTCCCCGTACGCTCGAAAGCAGGCGGGCCGACTTCGCGGAGAGCGACATTGAAGTACCTCGTGGCGATTCCAGTGTACAACGAAGAGCGCTACCTGCCCGGCGTGCTGGCGGCCGTGACGCGCCACGCCGAGCACATCCTGGTCGTCAACGACGGCTCGACTGACGCGACGGCGGGACTGCTGGCCGCATATCCACAGGTGCACACCATTACGCACTCTGGCAACCGCGGCTATGGCCAGAGCCTGATCGACGCGTTCGGCTTCGCCGCCGCACGCGGCTACGACTGGGTCATTACCCTTGACTGCGACGAACAGCATGAGCCGGGGCAGATCCCGGAGTTCGTGGCCGAAGCGCGGCGGGATCGGGCGGACGTGATCAGCGGGTCGCGCTACCTGGTCGTGCATCCCGACGACCACCCGCCGCCCAAGCAGCGCCGCCGCATCAACCGCACGATCTGCGAGTTGATCGAGCAGATTCTCGGCCTGCGGCTGACCGATTCGTTCTGCGGGTTCAAGGCGCAGCGGGTTGCGGCAGTGCAGCGGCTGCGTCTGGACGAACCGGGATACGCCTTTCCGTTGCAGTTTTGGGTGCAGTGTATGCGGACCGGGCTGCGCGTGCGTGAAATCCCCGTTCGGCGCATTTACCTCGATGGGAAGCGCGCGTTCGGCGGTGCGTTGGACGACCCGGCGGCCCGTCTGCAACACTACCTGGACGTGTTCACACGCGAGCTCCGGCGTGCGCCGCTCGCGCTGGACGCCCAGCAGACACGCGCCTTATGCCGGCTTCAGCAAAGTGCATGATCGACGCGCGGCGGCTGGTGGCGCCGCGCGAGCACTACGGCGTCTTGGTCGAGCCGGACGCCGCGGGCATTCATGCGTGTCTGGCGCGGGATGCCGCGGCGGGATACGACGCCGTCCCCATTCTCGACACGACGCTAGGCGCGCTGCGCGCGCGGCTGCGACGCCGACTGGATCTGGCCGGCCCGGTGATTCTGACCGGCCACCAGGCGGGGTTCGGACATGCGGGGGTCTTCGCGAAGACGATCGCCGCCGACGCGCTGGCCGCCGGCGCGGGCGGCGTGACAGTGTTTCTCACCGTCGATTCGGACGTGCCAAAGTCACGGCAACTCGCGGTGCCGCGCGTGGAGGACGACCAGCTCAAGCGGATGTTCGTGGACGTTCCGGGCTGCGATACGCGTTTGCCGTCGGAGTGGCAGCCCGAAGTCGGCGCGGAAGAGTGGGCGGGTTTCTTTGCCCGCGTGCGGTCGTTGTGGAGTGGGTCTGGCGATTCGTTGCTGCAAGCCTTCGTGGACGGCTGGCTCGCAGCCGCCAGGCTCAAGCCGGGTTTCTGCGACGGCATGGTCGGTGCGCACGCGGCGGTGGAGAAGGCGTTGGGCCTCGCCCGGACGCGCGACGTGCGGGCTTCGCAGCTCTGCACCACCCCGGAGTTCCGCGCGTTCGTCGCGCATTTGGCGCTGCGCGCGCCGGCGTTCACCGCGCACTACAACCAGGCCCAGCTCGCATATCGACAGCGCTATGGTGTGCGCAACATCCTCCGGCCTGCTCCGCTGCTGCACGTCAGCCCGGACCGCACGGAGCTGCCGTTCTGGGTCTCGCGACGCGGGCAGGCTCGGTGCCGCCTATACGTCACTGGCCACGGCGACGCCGTAGAATTCTTCGCTGACGACGAACCGATCGCCCTCTTGCCAGAATCGCGCCTGGCGTGCGCGGAGTACCACACAGACCCTTGGCCGATCGAAGCGGACGGGTGGCACATCCGCCTGCGCGCCCTGACCCTCTCGGCGTTCGCTCGGCTGCTGCTGGCTGATCTGTTTATCCACGGCATCGGCGGGGCCAAGTACGACCGCATGACCGAGGACTTCGTGCAGCATTTCTTCGGCGTCGAGCTCGCCCCCATGTGCTGCGTCAGTGCCACGATGCACTTGCCGCTGCCGCAGAACGGGGTTTCGCAGGGGGACGTTCGAGCCGCGCGGCGGGCGAGCCGGGACATCCGCTACAACCCGCAGCGCTACCTGCCGAATCCGCCCGGGGACTTGTTGCGCCGCCGCGAGGAGCTGATCCAGGAGTCGGCCGCGTTGAAAGCGACCCGATCACACGATCACGCTGCCCGGGCGAGAGTCTTCCAGGAAATCCGGCGCCTGAACGACCAGCTCCTCCGTTGCGACCCCGCGCGCGCGGACGATTTCAATCAACGCGTCGGGTGGCTCGAAGAACAATGGCGTCAAGACCGCATCGCGCTCGACCGTGAGTACTTCTTCGCGTTGCACCGCCGGAGCGACATGGAGCGGCTGGTACAGGGCGTGCGTGCGCAACTGGCGCTTAGATGACGCGAGTGACCACCGCCTGTAGGATCGCGCTCAGAAACACAGTGAGTCGGGAACCGGGATTCAGAACTCACATATGCAGGAGAGCATCATGTTGTTCCGACAACGGACCAGACCGGTTCGCTTCGGGCTTACGCGGCTTGTGCCGACCGTCATTCTGGCTGCGGCAGTGACGGCAGCCTGCGCCCAAGACGTACCCCCGCCCGATTTAGACCGGCTTGATCGCGAGTTCCTCCAGGCCCTGGAGAACAAGGACTTCACCAAGGCGCTTGAAGCTATCGAGGAGGACTACCGAGACCTTGAGCGCTATCTCACCCAGACGGCCTACAGGATCGCCTGCATGCACTGTGTCTTGGGCCACAAAGACCAGGCCTACAAATGGCTCGAAAAGGCGGTTGACGCGGGCTACCGGGACGCCCGGCAACTGGAACGCGACGACTACTTCGAGAGCATTCGAAAGGAAGAGAGATTCCAAGCGCTCGTGAAGCGTACCTGGGCGACCGGTTACATCGCCATGCTGGAGCGCGAGCAGCGGGCCGAGTATCAGAAGCCCGATCAAGTGATGGCAGCGCTCGCGTTCAAGCCTGGTGAACGCGTGGCGGACATCGGCGCGGGCTCCGGGTACTTCACGATCCCGGTGGCCAAGGCGGTCGGGCCGGCCGGCGTGGTATGGGCGATCGATATTGAGCAGCCCCTACTCGATTACATCGAGAAATGCCTCGAGAAAGAGAAGCTGCAAAACGTGCGGCTGAAGCTAGTGCCGAACGACGATCCACAGTTGCCGACGGGCGGCGTCGATACGATCTTGATAGTCAATACGTGGCACCACATCCAGGACCGCTCCGAATACGCCAAGAAGCTGCGGGCGGCGCTGGCTCCCGGCGGACGCGTGGTCATCATCGACTACATCCCCAAACCGCGGGACGAGCGCCCCTGGGGCCCGCGGCCGGAGCACCTGCTGGCCAGAGCGGCGATCGATGCGGAGCTCGCCCGGGCAGGCCTGAAGCCCGTCAAGCAGCACGACTTCCTGCCGGAGCAGTACTTCGTCGAGTACGGGGCGGAATGACGAGCTGCGAACAGCGAATGGCTGCTACAGCAGCCCGTGTTTCTGGAGCCGATAGCGCAGCCGGTCGCGCGAGAGGTTGAGCAGCTTTGCGGCCCGGCTCTGATTGTTGTTCGTGCGCGCCAGCGCCTGACGCAACAACTGCCGCTCCAGGCTGCGCAGCTTCTCGAAGTCGAAGCCGTTGGGCGGCAGGGCGAAGTGCTCGAGGTCCCAGATCCACGGCTGCTGCTCGGCGCGTCCCAGGACAATGTCGTCCTGCCCCAGCTCGTCACGCTTGCAGAGCAGCATCGCCCGTTCGATCACGTTCCGCAATTCCCGCACGTTGCCGGGCCAACCGTAGTTGTACAGCTTTTCGTACGCCGGCTCGTTCACACGCCTGACCGGCTTCTTGAACTCCCGCACAAAGTGGGCCACGAAGTGCTGGGTGAGCAGGCGGATGTCGTCTCCGCGGGCGCGCAGCGGCGGCAGCACGACCGTCACCACGTTCAGCCGGTACATCAGATCGCGGCGGAACTTGCCTTCTTCGATGGCCTTCTCGATGTCGCGATTGGTGGCGGCGATCACGCGGACGTCCACAGTGATCTCTTTCGTGCCGCCGACGCGGCGGAACTTCCGCTCCTCCAGAAACCGCAGCAGCTTGGCCTGCAACGCCGGCGGCATGTCCCCGATCTCGTCGAGGAAAATAGTGCCCCCGTCGGCCAGCTCCAGCAGGCCCTTCTTCTGCGTCTTGGCGTCGGTGAATGCCCCACGCTCGTGCCCGAACAGCTCGCTTTCCAGCAGCGATTCGGATAGCGCGGTACAGGTGATGTTGACCAGTGGGTGCGCGGCCCGCTCGGAATTGCGGTGGATCACCCGCGCCACCAGGTCCTTCCCGGTGCCCGTCTCGCCCCGCAGCAGCACCGTGGAGATGCCCGTCTTGGCGATCTGGTTGATCATCTCGAGCAGTTCGGTCATCGACGGGTGCTGCCCGATGATGCTGTCGTCGCCGTACTCTTTCTGGAGGTGTCGGCGGAGTTCGCGCACCTCGCGGCGTAGCTTGGTGGTTTCGAGGGCCTTGTCGACCGTGAACAACAACTGCTCCATCTGGAATGGCTTGGTGATGTAGTCGAAGGCCCCCAGCTTGATCGCCTCGACCGCGCTTTCGATCGTGCTATAGGCGGTCATCATGATTACCACGACCTCATCATCCACTTTGCGGATGCGACGCAACAGCTCCAGCCCGGTCAGGTCGGGCAGCTTGTAATCCAGCATGATCAAATCGTAGGTGCCGGCATCCAGCGCCTCGGTCGCGGACCGACCGTCCTCCGCTTCGGCCACCCGGTAGCCGCGCTCTTCGAATTTCTGCCGCAGCGACCAGCGGATCAGACTTTCGTCTTCAACGATCAGTACGCGAATGGTCATCATCCGACCCTCCTGAGGTAGCCGGCGGATAACGCGGTAGCCGAACAGTCACCGTCGTACCTTGCCCGACCGCGCTGCGAATCGAGATCGTCCCGCCGTGGGCATCCACGATCTTGCGGCAGATCGGCAACCCCAGGCCGGTGCCCCTGGCCTTGGTGGTGAAGAAGGGCTCAAACGCGCGCTGACACGTCTCCTGATCCATCCCCTGCCCTTGATCCTCGACCACCAGCCGAAGCCCGTCCGCATTCGAGGTGGTGAGCACGCGCACCAGGCCGCCGTCCGGCGAGGCGTGGGCCGCGTTGTGCAGCAGGTTCATCACGAGCTGCTCGATCTGCGCCTCATCCCCGTACAGCGGCAACTGCCGGCTGTTGATGTAATCAACGCGCACACGCTGCAAATCAGGCTCGCGGCGCAAGACCGTCAGCACCCGCTCGATCAGACGGTTGAGCTTGCAGCGCTGGAAACGCGGCGGCCTCGGACGAGCGTAGACCAGCAAATCCTTGACCGTCCCGTCGAGCCGGTTGGTTTGCCGCAGAACCTCTTCCAGGATCGGCCGCCACTGATCCTCCAGGTCCATCCCGTCGCGGATCACCTGGATCGCACCGCTGATGCCGGCCAGCGGATTCTTGATCTCGTGCGCCAGCGAAGCCGCCAGGTGCCCGATCTGGGCGAGCTGTTCGGCCTGCGTGAGCCGCTCGCGGACGGCGTTACGCTCGAACTGCCGGATCTCCGCGGCGCGACTCTCCCAGTAGCTCTCGAGCATAATGCCGGTTTCGAGCGTGAGCAGCTTGTGCAGCGCGCGCAGCCCGGCCTCGGCGTCGGGAGGATCGGCCTGCCGGACCGCTTGGCTGAGCTCTTGCCAAACGACTTCCATGGCGGTGAACATGAAGTGCTGCGGCAGGCCGGCGCGGGCGTGAACCCGACCGATCTGCGCGTGCTGCCGGCAGTACTCCGCGTCGTACTGCCCGCAGAAGAGCGATTCGAGCCACTCGGTCACGGCCACCAGCAGTCGCTGCACCTGCTCCGGTCCCTCACTCAGCACCGCGCGGGTGCGCGGGTGACGCTGGATTTCCCGATGAAAACGCGCCACGACGGCGGGCAAATGGGGACGCACCTGCACCGCCAGGGCGCGCAGATTGGCTGCGTCCCGTGTGCCGAACGCGATGTAGTTCTTCATGTCCTTGAACGCGCCCTCGACCACGCTGACATTGTACAGCAGTCCGGCCGCAACAGCAGCGCTGGCGTTGTGGATTCGGTCGATGGGGCGGCGCTATATCAGTGTGCTGGATTGTGCGGCGCGACGAACTGGGAGGGCGAAGCTCCCGCTGAGCCCTCCCAGCCGGACCGCTGTGAATCCACGCGCGGGTTGCATCGCCGAGCGCTTCACGGTTCGGCGGTGTTGTCCTCAAAGGTGTGCTGTGACCTTATCCTGCCGCTGGCATTCCACGCCGTCCAAGTGCCGTGGGGCTTGCCGTTGACGTAGTGTTCTTCCTTTATCTTCGTGCCGGTTTCATTCCAGATGTATCTTGGGCCGTGCTTCTTGCCGCGGACGTAGTGCGCTTCGATCCATATCTGCCCGTTCTTGTGCCAGGTTGTCTCGACCCCTTCGAGCTTGCCCTCAACGTAAACGGCTTCGTATTCCTTCCGGCCGTTATCGTGCCAGCGCGTATAGGCACCATGGTTGACGAGCGCGCCGTCGGGGGTTTTCAGCACTTGCTTGCGGAGCCGCAGCTTCCCGTTCGGCCAGTATTGCTCGATGGTCTGCACTTGTTCGCCCGGGCGAGTTGCCGCGGCCGGCCGGGCCCCGTGGCTGCAACCAGCCGGCAGACATGACAGAGCGGCGAGAGTCGCCACTGCGAGCCGCGTGTTTCTGGACACTGTTCTGCTCCCTTTCCAAAACCAAGGGCACACGCACGTTGTGCCATGCGGCGGTCGCTCATAGTAGCGTGCGTGCGAAAAGCGCAGTAGGGCAACGCAGTAGGGCAGGTCGAGCAGTAGGGCAGGTCGAGGAACGAGACTTGCCATCCGCGTCGCGCATGACGCGAAGACCCGGCCCGTACCGCATCGCGGCGGGGCAGCGCGCGTACCGGCCTTAACGTCTACGGACACCCCTCGCCCCAATGGGCGAGCAGGACCCCAAGGTCGGAGTGGTCCGTGTCGCCGTCGCCGTCGGCGTCGCCCGGGCAGTCCCCGCCGGTGCAGCCCCAGTCGCCCAGCAGGATGCCCAGGTCGGCCTGATCGACGCACCCGTCGCCGTTCAAATCACCTTCCTGACCCAGCGGGGGCAGGTACCCCGTGTTGTGCGGGTCGTGCTTGAACATGGGCCAGAAAGCGAGCTGCTCCGAAAAGCTGTGGCCCTCGTCGAAGAACGCGATCTTCCCGTGGTTGGAGACGAACACGTACTCCACGTCCCCGTCGCCGTCGAGATCGCCCACGGCCGGGGAGGGCGAGAAGGTGCCACCGTGATTGTCGTCCGAAAGATAGTAGGGGAACCCATCCACCAGCGTCCCATCGGCATGCACCGCGAAGAAGTAGTTGGAGACCTTGACGACGACCTCCACCTGGTCCGTGTTCCCGTCAATATCCGCGATGACAGGCGAGGAGTTGATGTTCCCGGCGGAACCGGAATGCTCCAGAATGACCGGCCAACCGGCTACGGCACTCCCGTCATGGTGGAACGCAAACAGTTCTTCGATGAAATCGGTGGGATACAGCCCGCCAATGACGACCTCCAAATCCCCGTCGCCGTCGAGATCACCCAGCGCGGGCGACGACAGCCGGATGTACGTAGCCCGCACGGGCCAGCCGGCTTCAAGGTTGCCCTGTGCGTCCCAGACATACAGGTAGTCGTTATTGGAGGTGTGGTAGGCGGTGGCGACAATCTCTACCTCACCATCGGCGTCGATATCTCCTAGCGCCACGGCGGCCTTGACCACGCCGGAGGTGGAGACCGGAAACCCGCCAACCACCGACCCGTCAATTTCCCAAACGTAAACCTCGAACGGATCAGGCCCCACCGGCCCTTCGTAGGTGCCGGCGGCGATCTCCAACGACCCGTCGCCATCGACATCCGCAACAGCGGGAGACCCCACCAGCTCGGGCGCGACATAGGGCCACCCCGGCAGCGTCGAGCCGTCGTGGTGCCAGATATATAGCCTCTTAGTCGTCGCCGAGTAGATGATCTCCAGGTCACCGTCGTCATCGAGGTCGGCGATGGCCGGCGAATTGTACGACCCTGTATACTTCGGCCAGCCGGGGTAGTCCGTGCCGTCGTGGTTCCACACGTACGCCCGCGACCAACTGCCCACAATGACTTCCATATCGCCATCGTTGTCAATGTCCGCGATGGCGGGGCTGGCCGACGGTGGTGACCGGCCATCCGGGCAGATCGTTGCCGTTGATGTCGATCACGTACACACGGCCGGCACTGTACGGATCGACCGGGTCGTAGGTGCTGACGACGATGTCCTTGACTCCGTTGCCGTCCACGTCCGCCAGCCGCACGCCGGACAGACACGGGGCGGAGGTCTCGTAGAACCACTCCTCGACAAGACCGCGCGTGGGATCGGAGTTGTCGCGGCCCGCCAGCTTGCCCGGCCAGTAAGCCCATCCGTCGGGCTCACCCTGCGGGAGGCGACTACTATGAATGTGCCGGGAATCCCGCGGCGATTGCTGATCCGGTTCTGCGTCGGCGACCACGGCAAGAAAACCGGGACTTAGCAACAGGCTGACACCCAAGAGTTCCAAAGCAACGCGTCGTGATTTCATTTCCGCTCCTCCTTCATGTCCAACGCCTTGTGAAGATCACGCTTCATCCAGTCGAAGCCGGCACACCGCGCTCCGCTCCACCTGCCCTACGAGACTGCTACGGGCAGCCCTCGCCCCAGTGGGCTAGCACAACCCCGAGGTCGGAGTGATCGGTGTCGCCGTCGCCGTCGGCGTCGCCCGGGCAGTCCCCGCCGGTGCAGCCCCAGTCGCCCAGCAGGATGCCCAGGTCGGCCTGATCGACGCACCCGTCGCCGTTCAGATCGCCGGGAACCTGGAACTCGTACGCGCCCATGTCCACGATCGGCAGATCAGGGTAATCAGGGTCGGGGTTGCCCGTATCGTCCGCGTTCGGGTCATCGATGAAGCGTGGGTTACGGTCGAGGTCGAACGGGACGGGTTCCTGCGTATCGCCGTCACCATCCAGGTCCAACTCATCGGCCGGAACAGCCTCGTTATCTCCAGCGTCGTTGCACGGTGAGCCGGTCGAGAGGTGGTAGTCATCGTTGCCAGGATCGACGAAGAGCGGATCGGCGTCGAGGTTGCCCTCATCAGGCCAGCCGCCGAAGACGTCGCTGTAGGCAATGGTGATGGTCGAGCCGTCGTTGTTCCACACCTCGTCGCCGCCATTCCACAGCACACAATTGGCCATCGAGACGGTGCTTGGGTATTGCTGCTGGTACGAATCGCAGGCCAGCGCCCTTCCGTCGGTCGCCGAATTCGCAGCAAACGTGCAGTTGAACAGCGTCGGGCTGCTGGAGGTCCAGTTGAACATTCCACCGCCCTGGCCGGCCAGGTTCCCGATAAAGGCGCAGTTGGTCAGGATCGGCCTGCCGGAGTGGTTGCGCATCCCGCCGCCCTTGTCAGCCGTGTTGGCCACGAAGGTGCAGTTCATCAGCGTGGGATTGCTGCCGTTCCAGTTGAACATCCCGCCGCCCTGGTTGCCCGAGTTGCCGCTGAAGGTGCAGTCCGTCAGCGTTGCACCACTCTCCGAATTGTGCATTCCGCCGCCGCTCCACATGGTTGCGTTGTCGCTAATTGTGCAGTTGCTCAGCACCGGACTGCTGCGGTTGTTGCGCATCCCGGCGCCATATTCGGCCGCGTTGGCGCTGATGGTACAGTTGGCCAACGTAGGGTCACCATCCTCGTTGTACATCCCGCCGCCATACCGGTCGGCATCGCTGGCATCGGCGTTACCAGCCGTGACGGTACAGCCGTCAATGACGGCGGTTTGATCACAGCCGCTCCCGGTCACCACGTGATAGCTGTTCTCGTCGTTGTTCTTGAAGTTGGGACCGTCGTTGCCGGCCAGGTCGCCGCTGAGGACGGTCTCGAACGCGGCGATGTCGCGGTCGTCGGGGTCGCCGTCGCCGGACAGCCCGCGGTAGCCGCCGTAGAGGGCGACGCCGCTGATGAGCTGAAAGGTGGCCCCGCGCTCGCCGGTGCCGTCAGGGTAGTCGGCGTCCCGGTCGGGCTGATAGATGCCCTGGCCAACGTGGATTTCGTCGCCAGGATTGGCCACAGTGAGGGCGTCCTGGAGATACTTGAACGCGGTCGGCCAAGTTGCGCCATCACCGCCCGGGTCCGCGTCGTCGTCCACGTACCGCGTGGTCTGAGCCGGGGCTGCTGCCGTCAGCCCGAGAACGACAAACGGCGCAGCCAATACTACGAGTGTGAAATGTCGAATGCGTGTGAACACGTGATGCTCCTCCTCTCTTGCCGAGCCTCGCTCCCTTCGCGCTCGACGCCGATTGGCGACGCCGAGCGGATGTGCAACCTATAGGATACTGCGGGGCCGCTCCGAACTCAACGGCAAAGTCGGCTGGCGCCGGGTGCCTGACACTCTCGGTGGCGGTGTTCAGCCCGCTACGGGCGGCAGTTGGTAGCCGGGGGCGTGAGCCCCCGGGGTGAGGGTGACGCGTTTCCCCGAGCCCCAGCGGGGCGACGGTAGGGCGTCTTTCGGCCCTTCGGGGCTTTGCCTTCCGCAACGCTGCTTTCCGGGGGCTGACGCCCCCGGCTACTGACTAGCGCCCCTCGCGGGGCTGGGACCTCCGCCGAAACCGTCATGCACCCGCTGGCGCAGGGTACGGGGTGCGCGGCAGGGAAGTGGGTAGGCTCAGTTGTCATCCCGACCGCGTCCGCCAGCGGCGGACGCGCGGAGGGATCTGGCCCGAGCGCGCGATTGGGCAAGATTCCTCGGCGCGGAGTTCACCCTGAGCAACGTCGAAGGGCTTCTCGGAATGACAAGGGGGGAAAGGGGATCGGGAGTCTTCTGTGCAGAGCACCCTACGGGCCGTTCCGGCAAAAAACTCCCGCCCTCTTTTTCTGTCGGGCGGAAAGGTCGCTTGGCGCCGGTGCGCCACGCAATCCGAATCCCGAGCGCAAGCGAGCGGGCCCTGGGGCGGGACGGCGCGGCTCAAGAGGCCCCGCGCTTACGCTTGGGGTTCTGATCCGGAGGCCCCGCGCTTGCGCTTGGGGTTCGGATGCGGGAGCCCCGCGCTCGCGCTTGGGGTCCTGACCCGGGTGGCGGGAATATCGGCGTCCGCCGGCCGAATTTAACTCTGCCGGGCATGAGGCGCCCGGCGATCGGCTGACGCATGGAGAGAGAGAGGAGCTTGCGCGCCAGCGGTTGCCGTTCGAAAGGCGGCCCGCATCTATAATGGCGCATCCGGCAGGAACCGGTTAGCATACGTACCGATGAACGGAGAAACCTTAAGGGGCCCTGACACAAGGCGAGGAACCGCCGACTTCAGTCCGCGCGGTGCCGCGCAGGCTGAAGCCTGCGGCTCTTCAGGGCGGGTTCCGTTAGGCGCTCCAGGAACTCACCGAGGATCGCAGTGACTACACCAACGACTACTCTCTCAAAGGAGGCTGCACTCATGAGCAAGACGCTTCGAAAGTGCGTGTACGGGGCAGTTCTGATCGTCGGCGTGACGATGCTGTTGCCGCCAGCGGCGTTCGCACAGAAACATGTCCTGCGGCTGCGTTTCGACGGCCCGGTGCTCGAGGCTCCCACGGATGAGATGGATCTGGCCGTCTTGTTCGGACAGCAGAAAGCCAAGACGCTCCGCGATTGGACAGGCACGATCGAGAAGGCCGCCGCCGACCAGGACGTGGACGGGATCATCATGATCGTCGAGCAGCCGGCGGTCGGCTTCGCCCAGGTCGAGGAGCTGACGCGCGCGTTGCAGGCGTTCCGCGAGAGCGGCAAGAAGATCTATTGCTACATGGACTGGGCCGGGAACGCGAGCTACGCCCTGGCCGCTGCCGCCGATCACGTCACCCTGGCTGAGCACAGCGTGTTGGGCACGGTCGGCCTGCACGCCGAGGCCACGTTCTTCAAGGGCCTGTTGGACAAGATCGGCGTCGAGGCCGACATGATGCACTGCGGCGCTTACAAGAGCGCGCTCGAGCCCTTCACCCGCACCGAGCCGAGCAAGGAGGCCGCCGAGCAGATCAACTGGCTGCTGGACGGGATCTTCGAGCGGTTCGTGCAGTTGCTGGCCGAGGAGCGTGGCCTGTCGGTCGCGCAGGTGAAGGCGGCGATCAACACCGCCCCGCTCGATTCCGACCAAGCGCTCGAGCACAAGCTGGTTGACGCGGTCGGCTCGTTCCCCGAGTTCAAGCAGATGATCCGCAAGGAGTTCGGCAAGGACGTCGAAGTCATCAAGAAGTACGGCGCGAAGGAGAAGCTGGACCTCGACTTCGGCGATGGGTCGAACCCGTTTGAGCCGATCATGAAACTCCTGGAACTCTTCCGCAGCTTCACCGAAAAGGCCGCCGCGCCCCGCAAGCCGGGCATCGGGCTGATCTACATCGAAGGCATGATCACGGCCGGCAAGAGCGAGCCGGACATCCTGTTCGGCGGCAGCACGGCCGGCAGCACCACCCTGCGCGCCGCGTTTGAAGAGGCCCGCCAGGACGAGAGCGTCAAGGCGGTCGTCGTGCGCGTGGACTCGCCCGGCGGGTCCGCCCTGGCCAGTGACATCATCTGGGAAGCCGCCACCCGCTGCGGCAAGGAGAAGCCGCTGATCGTCAGCATGGGCGGCGTGGCCGGCAGCGGCGGCTACTACGTGGCCATCCCCGGCGACACCATCTTTGCCGAAGAGACGACCATCACCGGGTCGATCGGCGTCGTGGGTGGCAAGCTGGTCTGGAAAGACCTGATGGAGGGAAAACTCGGAATCACCACGACCGAGTTCGACCGCGGCAAACACGCCGGCCTGGGGAGCATGAACCGCCCCTGGAGCGACGACGAGCGCGTCTGGATGACCAAGTACATGAACTCGGTCTACGAACAGTTCAAGGGCCGGGTGACCGAGTCGCGCGGCGACCGGATCAAAGGCGATCTGGAACAGCTCGCCGGCGGACGCGTCTACACCGGCAAACAAGCGCTCGAGCATGGGCTGATCGACAAGCTCGGCGGCCTGTCCGATGCCGTCAAGTTCGCGGCCGAGAAGGTGGACCTGGCCGAGTACGAGATCTACATCTTGCCAGAGCGGAAGGAGTTCATCGAGAAGATGCTCGAGGCGCTACTCGACCAGGAAACCAAAGACGAATGGGAGGTTCGGCTGTCGCGGCCGCTCGCGGGCGATCCGTTGACGAAGGCCGCGTTGCCGCTGCTCCGCGGCCTGGCCCCCGAGAAGCTACGCCAGATCGTGAACGGGCTGCGCAACGCCGTCATGCTTCACCGCGAGCACGTTGGCTGCTTCATGCCGTTCGACTTGGAGATTCGCTAGAGTCGGTTTCGCGGGAGGTGCGAGAAGGGATTCTCGCACCAGCCATTGATTCTCGCACCAGCCATTCAGAAGAGAGCAATGTAGCGGCCGGGCTCTGTCCCGGCCGCTGCTCGCTACGGCGAGACCTGTAACGCGCGTTCCTCGATTGCCTCGATGGCCGCCTGCGCGGCCTCGCGCACCGAATTCTCTTGCGCGCCTTCGACTAAGTCGCGCAGGATCGGCAGGACCGATTCGTTGCCGACCTCGGCCAGACCTCGCAGGGCCGCTCGGCGTGCGCGCGGGCTGTTGTCGAACCGGGCCGCCGACAACAGAGCCTGGATGGTCTCCGAGCTGCGGACATCGGGCTCAAACTCGCTCAGGGCTCGCAGCGCGGCCAGCCGAGCGCTGACGTATTCGTGCTGCGCGCATCGCAGCAGGGCGGCGTGGGCTTCAGACGAGCTTGAGAATCGCGCCAAGGCCCGGATGATCGCCACCAGCACGCGGGGGTGACCGACCGCGGCCTGCTCGGCCTTCAGCAGGTGCTCCAGCACGGCCGGGTCTTGCTCGCCGGCCAGCGCCTTGGCAGCTTGCTCCCGCAGCTCCCAGTACTCTTGTTGATCGGCGACGACGGCCCCGAGCTGCGTCAAGGGCGGCTCTTGCCCGCTTACGCGCACGTGCGTCACCGCCAGCGAACGCGACAATGCGGTCGGCCCCTGTCGAATCTGGGCCACCCACAACTCGTGCGGCTTGGTTTGCCGCAATCTCTTGAGCAGCCCGCACTCGGGATCGACACAGAACACGGTCGGCGGCTGGTCGAACGTGAAGGTGAATGTGTGCGTCTGCGACGTGATCCGGATCGTTTCACGCCGCGGTTGCTCGCCGACTTGAAAGTGCAGGTCCAGCGGAAACGCGAAGGCGGGGTGCTGCTGGTTGACGGTCTGTGTCTGAACGATCTCCACGACGGCCTGCCCGTTGTCGCCGTCCCAGCGATAGGACACCGCCAGCTCGGGCACGCCGCCGCGATGAACCCACTGGTCGAAGAA
>Ga0307379_10006408_pt1 | contig 16170 bp, 7 predicted proteins | sample UN2MG_FD_202237 | JGI IMG/M metagenome (GOLD analysis project Ga0307379, IMG submission 202237) | Soil microbial communities from Risofladan, Vaasa, Finland - UN-2 | ecosystem: Environmental > Terrestrial > Soil > Coastal area > Acid sulfate soil | place: Finland: Risofladan, Vaasa | collected... | reverse complement strand
CCGACATCCGACCACTGTTTCGCTGGATTCCGATGTTGACCATCTTCCTGGTCGCCGCTCTGACGATGCGGCAGTGGAGCGAGGAACAACGCTCGGGAACGCTGGAGGTGCTTCTTACTCTGCCGGTACGTCGGACTGCCCTCGTGCTGGGGAAGTTTCTAGCCATCATGGCCCTGGTCGCCCTCGCGCTGGCCTTGACGTTGTTCGTGCCTATCACGGTGCAGGCCCTGGGGCCACTAGACTGGGGACCGGTGCTGGGCGGTTACCTGGCCGCGCTGCTCATGGCCTCCACCTATGCAGCAATTGGCCTGTTCGTCTCCTCCCGAACCGACAACCAGATCGTATCGCTCATCGCCACGGTGTTCTTGGGAGGCCTTTTCTTCCTGGTCGGCTCCCAAGCGGTGACCAGTCTTGTAGGCGAGACCTTGGGGGAGATTGCACGCGCCATCGGCACCGGAAGCCGCTTCGAGAGCATCGAGCGAGGAGTCGTCGACCTGCGCGACCTCATCTACTACCTTTCGCTCACAGCCTTCTTCCTGCTGCTCAACGTTGTCTCCCTGGATGCCAAGGGTTGGGGCCGGGGCCGGCAGGGCGCCCCGCATCGGCGACAGGTCATCCTCAGCGTGACCCTAGTGGCGGCTAATCTAGTCGCGTTGAACACCTGGCTGTTCCCGGCGGCCACGCTGCGCGCTGATCTGACCGCCGACCGCGAGTACAGCCTATCGCCTGTCACTCGAGACCTGTTGGCCAACCTTCAAGAGCCACTGCTCATCCGCGGCTATTTCAGCGAGAAGACACACCCTTTGCTTGCCCCCCTGATACCCACCATTCGAGACACCTTGCGAGAGTATCAGCTCGCCTCGGGCGGCAGAGTGCAACTGGACATTGTGGACCCGGCGAATGATCCCGACAAGGAGGCCGAAGCCAACCAGACCTATGGGATCCAGCCCACGCCCTTCCAGTTGGCCGGGCGATACGAGACGTCGATCATCAATTCGTACTTCGACGTCTTGATCCGCTACGGGGACCAGCACCAGGTACTCAACTTTCGGGATCTCATTGAGGTGGAGGCTCGCCGTGACGGTGTGGATGTGCGTCTGCGAAACCTGGAGTACGATCTGACCAGCGCCATCAAGAAGGTGGTCTACGGCTTCCAGAGCGTTGACGCCGTGCTCGCCGCCATCGAAGAGCCGGCGCAACTGACCCTGTACGTAACCCACGATGCACTACCGGACTGGCTAGCGGGGGTCCCAGAGACCATTGGCAACGTGGCACAAGACATAGCCGGAGGATCCAGTGGTAAGCTCACTTACAGTGTGGTGGACCCCGATGCGGCCGACAGTGCTGTGATGCGCCAAGACTTGTACGACCTCTATGGACTGCAGCCTTTCCTGGCCTCACCATTCAGCGGCGACACCTACTACCTGCATATGCTTCTCGAGGCTGGTGATCAAACCCAGGTCATTTACCCTTCGGGCGAGATGACGGAAGCTGATGTTCGCACGGCTATCGAATCTGCGCTCAAGCGGACAGCGCCAGGCTTCCTCCAGGTGGTAGGTCTGTGGACGCCACCGGCAACGCCCACGCAGGACATGTTCGGACAAATGCAGCCATCGCTGACCAGCTGGGAGGAGCTTGACGCATCTCTGACTCAGGAGTATGAGCTACGCAGCCTCGACCTGAGCACGGGCCAAGTGCCCGCAGATGTGGACATAGTGGTGGTAGTCGCGCCCCAGGGCATGACCGATACGGAGCGTTATGCCATTGATCAGTACCTGATGCGCGGCGGCTCGGTTGTGGTCGCGGCCGGGAACTATGCCATCACTGCCGATCAGCTCGGCGGCGGGCTAGCCTTGATGCCCCTCGAGGACGGCCTGAGCGACATGTTGTCCAGCTATGGCATCGACGTCGCAAAGTCGCTGGTGATGGATCCGCAGAATGAGCCTTTCCCCGTCCCAGTCGCCCGGAATGTGGGCGGTGTACAGATCCAGGAACTCCGCGCCATCGACTACCCCTTCTTCGTCGACGTACGGTCCGATGGGATGGCCTCGCAGAACCCCATCGTCTCCAATCTGTCCGCCGTGACCATGAACTGGGCTTCACCGGTCACTGTCGACGAGGAGAAGAACGCTGGACGGCAAACAACGATTCTGCTCCAGTCGACCGCAGGTTCGTGGACTCAGACGGACACCAACATCCAACCCGATTTCGACCTCTATCCCGATTTGGGCTTCCCTGTGGGCAGCGAGAGAAAGGCCTACCCGTTGGCCGTGTCTGTGCAGGGGGTCTTCGAGAGCGCCTTCAAGGGCAAGCCTTCCCCACTGGTCTCAGGAGAGGGCGGGGAAGAAGGAGCTCCGGATGAGCAGGGCACCGTCACGACCGAACAGCCTATCCCCACCACCATCGAGGTCTCACCCGAGACATCTCGCTTGGTCGTCTTCGGCAGCGCCGAGTTTCTGGACGACATAATCTTCCAGATCTCCTCGCAGCTAGCACCCGAGCGTTACCTGAGCAGCCTGAAACTGGTGCAGAACGCGGTGGCCTGGTGCACCGAGGATCTAGATCTTCTGGACATCCGGGCACGCGGAACCTACGCGCGGGTCCTTTCCCCCTTGACCGAGAGCCAGCAGTCCCTCTGGGAGGGTGCAAACTACGCCGTCGCCCTGGCAGGTGTCACCGCGATCGGGGTGGTTGGGAACATGCGCCGCCGAAGGCAGCGACCGTTCGAACTGGTACCGCTGGAGGGCGCTGACACGTCAGCTTCAAAAGGAGCCCAACGATGAACCGTCTACAGCAAATCCTGGCTGGCATTCTAGCCCTTCAGATAGTGTTCATTGCCGTGGTCTTCTGGCCCAGGGCGACAGCCCCCGGCGCAGGCGCGCCAGTGTTCTCGAACCTGGAGGTGGGCGATATCGTCGCCCTGATCATCACAGACGCTGATGGCAACAGCATAGAGCTGCGCAGACAGGACGAGGGTTGGATGCTTCCCGACGCGGATGGTTTCCCCGCCGATGCTGACAAGGTCAGCCCCGTGCTCGAGAAGATCACCGGCCTCACCACCAGCCGACTGGTGACGCGGACCTCGTCCAGCCACAAACGCCTCCAGGTCTCCGCCGATGACTTTGTGCGGCGCATCGATCTCGAGACGGCAGACGGGGACCAGCATACCCTCTTCCTGGGGTCTGCGCCCCAGTACGGCGCGATGCACTTCCGGGTCGACGGACAGAACGAAACGTATCTGACTGGCGACTTCTCCACCGAGGAGACGAGAGCCCAACCGGCGGCATGGATCGATAGCTCATACGTCAACCTGGATCAAGCATCGGTCAGGAAGATGACCTTGGAGAATGCCAACGGTTCATTCACCTTCGCCAGGGACGAAGACGAGAACTGGACCACGGCTGGATTGGGCTCCGACGAGACCCTGGACCAGGCCAAAGTGGACAGCCTGGTGAGTAAGGCCGCTTCCGTGAACATGGAGAGGCCCTTGGGGAGAGAGGAGCAGCCGGAATACGGGATGGACCAGCCGAGCGCCGTCGTTCGGTTGGAGGCCGCCGACAAGACAATAACCCTTCGCATAGGCGTGCTGGACCCTGAAGAGCAAACCTACGTGATCAACTCGTCAGAGTCGCCCTACTACGTGCAAGTGCCCCAGTACAGCGTTCAAGAACTGGTAGAGAAAACTCGAGACGGGTTCCTCCAGTTACCTCCCACGCCTACCCCTGCGGAGGAAACAGGCTCGACGGGATAAGGGCGACGATCGGTTGGAGTGTTCAATGTCACACATCTCCCACAATCGTGGGTGATGCGTGACAGCGACACAGCTTCCCAGCAGCCACATGTTGGCATCACAGCCGGGCTCTATCTGCAACCGGAAGTGGTCGCACTGTCTGACGGTGCACTCGTGCAGTGTTGGAGCGACCTCAAGAGAGTCACGACAGCCATCGGCTGTGCGGTAGAGAGAGCGCCGCACCCGCAGGTGCGCCGACAGGAGGACCGCGGTTCTGCTAGTGAGACGTCGCTGAAGGCTTCCGCCGCGCAGTTCTCCTGAGTTTGCCGAGCCCCATTGTGGAGGACAGGCGCGAGTTCCAGGGCCGGGGAGCCAGGCATGGCACGGTTGGATCGTCGCGGAGGGACTCTGAGAAATCCATCGTACGTCTCCGTTGACCCCCAGTTCCGACCAACGGTCTTCTCTGGTCTTGCTCTGGTCGTCACTCATCCGAGGACAACGAGACTCTCGCCTGCTGGGAGAGCCCAACGGCTGTGAGCACGTAACAGGTTCGCCGTCTGCGTGCCACGGGCCGTATGGTGGAGCGGGTGGGATTGGCAATCCGAGGTTCCGAACCTTCGGGAGGGTCGCGCATCGGTGACCGACTAGGCAGGCCTAACGCCGCTTTGCCTGCGCCGCGTAGCCGTGGGCGACGTACCACCTGACCGCCTTGCGTAGCGCATCGCGAGCTGGGGTCTGGGGGAGACCCAGTTCCCGCACCGCCTTGCCGCAGTCGAACCACTCATACCGGCGGGAGAGACGCACCTTCTCTGGCGTGGCAGCCGGAGTGCGGCTGCGGTTCAGCCGGGCCATGCCCGCATCCACGTAGGCAAAGGCCAGCGCCACCCAGTGGGGGATGCGGAGGCGCACCGGGGGCCGTCCGGATATGTCGGCCAAGACATCAAGAATCTGCTTGAGGGTCAGGTTTTCTCCGCCCAAGATGTATCGCTCTCCTACCCGCCCGCGCTCGGCGGCGAGCAGATGGCCTGTCGCCACCACCTCCACATCCACAATGTTCAAGCCGGTGTCCACGTATCCGAACATGCGCCCGTTGAGGAAGTCTACAATGATCTGGCCGGTCGGGGTGGGCTTGTGGTCGCCCACGCCCACCGGAGTGCTGGGATTGACGATGACCACGGGCAGGCCATGCTCGGCGTAATCGACGGCGATCTCCTGAGCCAGGAATTTGGAGCGCTGATACGAGCCGATCCGATCCTCCAGGCTGCTGGGAGTATCCTCGGTAGCGAGCGAGCGGTCGCCATGGACGCCAAGGGCGGCGATGGAACTGGTGTAGACGATACGTTCCACACCCTCATCCCGGGCGACCTCCAGCACGCGGCGCGTGCCTTCCACGTTGGTCTCGTAGTACTCCTCCCAACCATGGCCCCAATAGCTGTACAGGGCCGCCACATGGAAGAGCCAATCACAGCCTGCTATGCCTGTGCGCAGGTGCTCGCTATTGCCCAAGTCGCCTTCCACCCGCTCCATCGACAGACCATCCAGTTGACGCGTGTCGGCTCCGGGGCGGACCAGGGCCCGCACCTCGTGTCCAGCCTCAAGCAGTTGGCGCACTACCGCTCCACCAATGAACCCTGTGCCTCCCGTCACAAACACGCGCATGCTTCCCCCTCTGCGGCGAAAGCCTTGCTGTCCAGCTCATCCAGCAGGCCCATCACAAAGCCCGCAGCCCGGTCCAAGACCTCAGCAGAGATGGTGTCCACCGTATCGTCGGCACGGTGCCAGTGGGGCAGCGTCCCCGTCGCCGGATCGCGCCCCGCGATGCAGATGGCCCGGTATCCCCTTCGACGCAGGGTGCCCACTTCGTCCTCCATGGTCATCTGCGCTGCGCGTACGCCCAGTTCCGGTCTGTGGACAGCGACGCTGGCGGCCAGAGCCATCAACTGGGGATCAGGACGGTAGTGAGCGCACACACCCTGCCGGATGAGGTACACGATCTCCCCGCTTCCGACGCCCTCCAGACCCACGAAAGCCGCCTGGCGCAAGAGAGAGCCGTACTGGCGGAGCAGCGCATACAATCCGGCGTGGTCGGTCTCCTCGGCCCCAGTGAAGGCCAACCACACCTCTGTGTTCTCCAAGGGTCGCGTTACCAGACGCGCGCCAATCTCCAATGCGACAGTCACACCCGCCGCGTTGTCATGGGCACCGTGAGAGAACGGGGTACGGTCGTCCCTCCACAGCGTGATGATAGTGCCCACCACATACCCCGCTGGCAGAAGCGAGCCCCACCACAACCACTCCGGAGCGCTGATCAGCGCTCCGGCCAGATAGACCATGCCCAGCGAGGCCAGCATCGCCAGGGTCAGATACGTGAGCGGCTCCACGTAGCGCACGGTCGATGATTGCCAGGCCATCCGGCAGCGGTTGCTGTCGAGGTGGCCCAGAATGACCACGCGCTGGCAGAGTTGGCCCCACGGCTCGATGCGCGTCAACACGTTACCGCTGGTGACCAGCGGCAGGAAGCGTCGTAGTGGACTGTTGGAGGTGCGGATGGTCTGCCAAAGCAAGGGGGCTGTGCTTAGCCCCAGTATCGCAGCGATCCAGCGCCCGACCGCCCCGCCCAGGGGGTAAACTATTACCGCGAGCAGGGCCAGGGCGTCTACGGCCAGGGGAAAGGCGTTTTGACTGGCTACCGCGTGGAAGGCCTGCCTCTCGGTGGGTAGCCCCAATTCTGATAGGCGCTCGGCCACGAAATCCGCCGCCGCTCGTTCGCCAGGGGTGCCAGTGCCGCGGGGGCCGATCTCACCAGCCAGGGTGCGCAGGTGAGAGAGCATCCTCGTCACCGCGACATCGCGGCCTTGATCAGTTGCGCGCTTTGTCCCCACACGCGTCCCCGGACCTTCTTAGCCTCGGCCATCACCGCATCGAAGGCGAAGATGATCATCTCCACCTCCTCCTCGCCGATGATCAAAGGCGGCAGCAATTTGATGATGTTGACCTCGGGACCGCCCACCTGGGTCAGGATCCGGTGGTCGCTCATCAGGGCCATCACCACCAACTGAGAGAACAGCCCCTTCTGGGCCTTCTCGGCGGCTGCCCAGGCAGCCTTGAGGCCGAGCGAACCGGGGGCCTGGAACTCGATCCCGATCATCAGCCCTTTGCCGCGCACATCGGCGATCATGTCGTACCGGTCCTGTAAGGCGCCCAGGCCCCGGAGGAGTTTCTCCCCCATCGTCGCCGCGCGCTCGATCAATCGTTCCTCGTCCATTATATGGAGGGTAGCCAGGCCAGCTGCCATGGCCAGCTCGTTCTGGCCGAAGGTCGTCGAATGGACCTGGCAACGGTCGAGAGTGCTGAAGGTCTTGTCGTGGACGGCGCGGCTGGTGATAGTGGCACTCACGGGAATGTAGCCGCCGCCCAAGGACTTGGATAGCGTCACCATGTCGGGCTCCAGCCCCCAGTGCTCGCATGAAAGGAAGCGTCCCGTCCGTCCCATTCCGGCCTGCACCTCGTCGGAGATGAAGAGGGTACCGTACTGGCGGCATAGACGCTGCGCCTCAGGCAGGTAGTCATCCTCAGGGATGTACACGCCCTTGCCCTGAATCGGCTCGACAATGAATGCAGCTACGTCACCTCGGCGGAGTTCCCGCTCCAGAGCTTCCAGCTCGTTCATGGGCAACATATCGAAGCCGGGCATCAGCGGCCCGAACCGTTCGCGGAACTGGGGTGCACCATTGAGGGAAAGGGTTCCCAACATGAGACCATGAAAGGCGTGGTCCAGGTAGAGCACGCGCGGGCGGCTGGTGGCAGCGCGGGCGAACTTGACGGCCGTATCCACCGCATCGGCCCCAGAGTTGGCGAAGAAGACCGCATCTAGTCCTGGCGGCATCCGCTTCACTAACTCCTCGGCCAGCAGGCCCGCCAGGAGCGGGCAATCCATCTTGACCAGGTTGGGACGCTCCAGCGCGAGGGCTTCCTGCACTACCTGCTTGACCAGCGGGTGGCCTCGCCCCAGGTTGTACACACTGTAGCCGGACAGTAGGTCCAGATATCGGTTACCATCAACGTCCCACAAGTAGGCTCCCTCGCCTCGGGTCCAGATCTTGTCAAAGCCGATGATCCCCTGGACGCGAGCCAGGCTCGGATTGATGTACTGCCGGTGCAATGAGTACTGGTCATCCTGTCGCTCCTCGATGAGTTGAGCCAGAGAAAAAGTCATGTGACTTCCTCCATTCCTCTATGCTGGCCCGAAGTCGAACACCGCCTTGACCGCGCCGTGCTGGCCTTTGGTGTGCATGGTAAGAAACGCTTCCTGGTACTGCTCCAAGCGGAAGCGGTGGGTAATCAGCGACGATAGATCGAGCTTGCCCTCCGCCACCAGCCGTAGGTAGTGCTCCATGCCGTGCATCCTCATGCCTCCGTACTCCTCGATGCCGAAGGCGTTGGAGCCGAGGAGCGCAACCTCTTTGAAGTAATGGGGCGTCCACTCGAAGCGGGCAGGTGAGCTGACACCGGTGATGACGATGGGCGCGCGTGGGGCTGCTATGCGCACCCCCACCTCCAGCGACTGCGCCGAGCCCACGGTGTCGTAGATTACATCCACGCCGCGCAGGAGCCACGGCAAGCCTTGCGGCGGATGATACACCTGGGCGCCGACCATCTCAGCGACGGTGTCCACTATTTCGGCCGCGTCGCGTGTGCGGATGACGTGATCAGCCCCCAGCTGACGTGCCAGTTCTTCTTGATGGGGATACCGCGCGACAACGGCCACCCGTGATGAGGGATAGAGGGCCCGCAGGGCTGCTACTGAGAGCAGGCCCAGCACCCCCGCACCGTACACCAGGGTCAGTGCACCCTCGGGCGGCGGGGCGATGAGGATCGCATGCAGGGAAACGGCGAAGGGGTCCGCCAGGACTGCCTGCTCGGAGCTCACCCCGTCCGGGATGGGGAACAGTTGGGAGTCGTGCGCCGGCAGAAATGGAGCGAAGCCCCCGGTCACGGCACGACAGTTGCCGGCGTGCATACCAGGTGCCAAGGCGCCATCGGTGAAGTGCTTGCACAACGAGTACTGGCCGCGTTGGCAGGCATCGCACGGCGGATCGATACCCCGAGGCCCGCACGAAAGCCAGGGGTTGAGGACGACGCGCTCCCCCACCTGCCGGGCCTTCACCCCAGGGCCCACCCGCTCGATCACCCCTACCACCTCATGTCCCAAGACTTGGGGGAAGGAGATAAGTGCCCTCAGCGGGTTGTCGAAGTTGCCATTCAGGAAGACTTGCTTGACATCGCTGCCGCAGAGGCCACACAGGGCAGTGCTCACCACAGTCCAGTCGTCGCCCAGCAGGGTCGGTTCCTCGATCTGCTCCAGCTGCATCGGGGCGCCAACGCTGACGTAGGCGCGAGGTGTGAACCTGCCACAGACGCGGGCAAAGGCCAGGCGGGGCATGTTGAAACGAAAGACGAGGGCTTGCATCATCGCGACTCCTTTCTTGTGATGCGACCAATGCTCTGAGCCAGCCGTTATGTCCTGGAGTCGAGCCTCGACCGGCACGGGGCGGATCTCGCCAGCGTCATAGACACCATGGCGATTGACCCAATCGACCAGGCACCTTCACCTTGTCAGCGCGATTATACTCCCGAAGCCGACGGGCAGCGAGCACATGGAGCCAGATGGGTCAATGATAGTGATTACTGCCGGCAGGCCATCGAGGGCGAGCCTCGAAGGGATAACACAAGGGGCCGAGAGCGGCGGGAGTCGCTCAACACACGGGAACCCACGTCTGACAGCGCTTCAAACAACCTGGCGTGGCCAGTGTTTCTCGATTCCACAATCCCCACCGCCTGCGGCAAGGGAGATGTCACCACGCCAAGCTTGCCCGATTGCTCAGAGATCAGGATCAAAGCAAGAAGGAGTGGGGGATCCTTGCCACCGCTGAGATAACACCGGCGATCAAACCAGAGCGACGCTGCCCCACGGCAAGTTCGCCCGCTGTGGGCGTCGACAGGATGTCTGTCGGGTCCCTGTCGTCTCCCATTCGCCACAGGGGGCTACAGCCACGTCCGCAGAGGCAGACCAGCGTCCAGCATGGCGCACAACTTGATGCATCACTGGAGATGACATATGATTGTTGTTGGGCGAGACTCACTGTTCCTCGGACGGTCCGATAGGTGCACCCTCCTCGCGCGGTCTACCGGCCGACCGCGCAGAGAGCCTGGTCGGTTCTACCTGACTGACTGAGTTCTGGACTGAACAGTTGCTCCCAGAGCACAGGACTGGCGCGAAACAGACGCCGCAGAGCAACTCACGATGGTGGACCAGCGCGGATAAAGGACATAAGGCAGGAGAACACAGAAAGGAGAGTGGGGATGTTTAAGCACATACTGGTTCCTCTAGACGGCTCATCTCTCGCAGAGTGTGTATTGCCTCACTCGCTCTCTCTAGCCCGGGCCTTCGGGTCCAAAGTCACGCTGTTGCGCGTGTTGGAGCGCACTCACGCCGACGACCGACACGGGTTCATCGACCCCCTTGACTGGCACATCAGCCGGACCGAAGCCGAAGCCTACCTGGCTGGGTGGGCTCATCGGCTGGAGGAGGGCGGCGTTGAGACCGGACATGAACTCCTGGACGGTGCGGTGGCCGACCAGGTAATCGACTTTGTGCGCGATCATGGGATAGATCTGATGGTTCTCAGCAGCCACGGACATGGAGGGCTGAGCGGCTGGAACGTCAGTGGGACGGTGCAGAAAATCATCCTTCGTGCCTACGTATCGGTGATGATCGTGCGAGCCTACCAGCCGCTCGAGGCCAGCCTGACAGATATCGCTTGCCGACGCCTGCTGCTTGCGCTCGACGGCTCGATGCGGGCGGAATGCGCACTAGCCCCGGCAGTACAGCTCGCCCGCTTCTTCTCGTGTCAGCTGTTCGTGGCATCTGTCGTGAGCAAGCCTGAGGTGACACGTCATCGGCCGCTGACGTCGGAAGAGACCGACTTGATCGACAAGATCACCAGCCTCAATCAGCTGGAGACGACGGGTTATCTGCGCCGCCTGTCTTCTCGCCTGTCTGCAGAGGGAATCGACGTGGACACACATCTCTTGACTGGCGCACGTGTCGCGGAGATCCTCCAGGAGTTGGTGCAGCAGGAACAAGTGGATCTGGTAGTATTGAGTGCCCATGGCTCCTCAGGCGTGAGCAAATGGCCTTACGGCGGCCTGGCCACGAATTTCATCGCCTATGGCACCACGCCCTTGTTGATCGTCCAGGACCTTCGTGCAGGCAACTTGCTTCCCACCGCCGCCGAGCTGGCCGCACAAGCGCACAGACCGCGCTGAGCAAGGCATGAGGGTCACAAGAGACATGAATTCAGCCGGAGATAAGGCAGACCGCGACAGGGGAACCGGCACCACCAGCCAAGGTGCGGTTCGGGATCTGGCACTCAAGCTGGCCAGGAGCCACAGGGTCTCTGACCATCCCGGTCGCCGCGCCCTCCTTCTGGACCATTACAGCGGCCTGGAGACGGCTCTCAAAGATGCGTACCAGCGTCTTCAGTCCGAGGGCCAAACGGCCAGTTCCTACGGGGCCGAATGGCTGCTGGACAACTTCTACATGGTGCAACAGGCGCTGCGCGATATCCGCAGCGACATGCCGAGACGTTACTACCGCCAGCTTCCGACACTGGATTCAACCCCCCTGGCGGGACTCCCCCGAATCTATGACCTGGCCCGGACAATCATCGCCCACTGCGACTGCCGGCTCAATCATGCTCAGATGATGCGCTTCCTTCAAGCCTATCAGAGCGTGCAGCCGCTGACGATTGGCGAGTTGTGGGCACTGCCAACTATGTTGCGTTTCGGTATCCTGGAGACCCTGGCGCAGGCCGCCGACAGCCTCGCTGGAGCAGCGGCCGATGGTGGCGAGGAACTGCTGTCCACTACCCCGTCGGCTCTGCCATCAGATCCTGGGGATGGGACAACCATTGCCAACTCCATCTTCGGACTGCGAGTGTTGGCCACCATGGGCTGGCAGGCTTTCTTCGAGAGTGTCAGCCTGGTGGAACAGGTGCTGCGCCGAGACCCGGCGAGGACCTACTCGCGAATGGATTTCGAGACGCGCGACCGTTATCGTCGGACGGTCGAGGAGCTGGCCCGAACGACACGCGGGAGTGAGGAGGGGATTGCGCGGGAGACTGTCCGATTGGCCCGGCAGGCGCAGGGAGCCAGCGGGACCTCATCGCGTGCGCATCACGTCGGTTATTACCTGATAGACGCTGGGCGCCCGCTGCTCGAAAGCAACCTGGGCTACCGCGCTCGCTGGCGGAGCCGCCCGCGCCGTTGGCTGCTCCGGCATCCCACCCCGGCATACCTGGGCTGCACCGCGTTGCTGGCTGTGTTGATGGTCTTTGCCGTCGTCGCCTACGCGCTCGCATCCGGCGGGTCCACGCTGCAGATAATTGCTGCGGGCGCCCTGATGCTAGTCCCATCGTTAACGGTGGCCGTCAACCTTGCCAACTGGCTCGTCACGCACTGGCTGCCACCCCGCTTCGTGCCAAAACTGGATTTCCAGGAGGGTGTCCCCGCTGACTGCCGAACGATGGTGGTTATCCCCACGCTTCTGAGCAGCGCTAGTGATCTAGAGAGCCTATTGCAGCAACTGGAACTTCATTTCTTGAGCAATCAGGATGATCATGTGCGTTTCACCCTGCTTACCGATTTTGTAGACGCCCCCCAGGAGCGGATGCCGGGCGACGATGCACTCCTTGAACAAGCGAAGGCCGGCATCCGGGACCTCAACAGAAGACATGGCACAGACGATGGCGGCCCCTTCTACTTCTTCCATCGTGATCGGAGATGGAATCCTGGCGAAGACTGCTGGATGGGTTGGGAGCGCAAGAGGGGCAAGCTGATGGAGTTCAATCGCTTGCTGCGGGGAGCGCCAGGGACGTCCTTTGTAGTGCAGGAAGGAAGGTTGGACCTCCTTTCCGGGACGCGGTACGTCATCACTCTCGACTCAGACACGTCCTTGCCCAGGGATAGTGCGCGCCGACTCATCGGCGCCCTCTCTCACCCCCTGAATCGCGCCGAATTCGACGAGCGAAGCGGCAGGGTAATCGCCGGCTACACTATCCTCCAGCCTCGGGTAGAGATCATCCCCACCAGCGCCAACCGCTCCCTCTTTGCGCGGGTCTATTCTGGAGATACCGATGTAGACCTGTACAGCAGGGCGGTATCCGACGTGTACCAAGACCTATTCAGCGAAGGCATTTACGTAGGGAAAGGGATCTATGATCTGGACGCCTTGGAACGCACCTTGGCGGGACGCGTTCCTGAGAACGCCTTGCTGAGCCACGACCTCTTCGAAGGCATCCTGGGGCGCGTCGGATTGGTCACAGACATCACCCTCTTCGAAGACTACCCTCCGGACTATCTGTCGTTTGCGCATCGTGCCCATCGCTGGGTGCGAGGGGATTGGCAGCTCTTGCCCTGGCTGTTGCCCGTTGTGCCAACCGAGAAGGGGCGGGGCGTGCCAAACTACCTTCCAGCCCTTGGTCGGTGGCAGATCATGGACAATCTGCGGCGGAGCCTGGGCCCGCCGGCGCTGTTCGCCTTGTTGTTCGCCGGATGGTTGTGGCTGCCTGGCTCGCCGTTGATCTGGACCCTGGCGTCGTTCGCCGTGCCAGCCGCAGACCTCATCACCACCACCGTCGCCGGGCTGGCTCGAAGATCGCCCAGTACGTCCGTGAGCGGGCTCATGCAAAGCAGTCGCTACGACGCGGTGCGTTGGCTACTGCAACTCACCTTTCTGCCTTACACTGCGCAACTGACAGTGGACGCCATCGGCGCCACTCTCGTACGTCTGATGGTGAGCCACCGGCGTTTGCTCCAATGGACCACCTCCGCGCACACCATCTACCTCTTCGGCAAGGAGCGCAAGGTCGGCATAACCTGGAGACGAATGTACGTCGGGCCAATCCTCGCGGCGTCGGTCACGTTCCTCATCGTTTTGACCAAGCCAGGCGCTCTTCTTGTCGCCGCGCCGCTTCTCCTCGCGTGGATCATCTCTCCGCAGATCGCCCTCTGGACCAGCGCTCCCACGGTGCGACTGCAGAAACCGCTTTCCCCGGATCAGCGCCAGGCGTTGCGCCGCTTCGCTCTCCGCACTTGGCACTACTTCGAGGAGTTCGTCGGTCCGGAGGACAACTGGCTGCCACCTGACCACTATCAGGAAACCCCACGCGGACTCGTCGCCCATCGGACCTCTCCCACAAACCTGGGCCTGCTCTTGCTGTCCACTTTGGCAGCCTACGATCTGGGTTTCATCGGCTTAGCCAATCTCGGATGGCGGCTAGGCTACGCCTTCACGAGCATGGGCAAGCTGCAACGGTACCGCGGCCATTTCTTCAACTGGTATGATACACGTAGTCTGAGGCCCTTGCCTCCAGAATACGTCTCCACCGTGGATAGCGGCAATCTGGCGGCATGTCTCGTGGCCCTTCGACAAGGCTTGCTGGCCCTCAGCCGCGATCCAGTTCTACGCTGGCAGCGCCGGGAGGGCCTACTCGACGTGTTGGCCGCGGTTGGCGAGATCGTGGACAGAATCGCCGGTCCTGAGGCACCGACAGCCATCACTGAATGCCGCGAGCACCTGCGCCACATCAGTCGACAGGTGCTCGCTTTGCGGAACGAGCCAGAGCGTTGGCCCACAATGCTCGGGAAGCTGGAAGAGGAACACTGGCCAGAGTTCGAACGCTTGCTGAGGCTGGCGATGGAATCGGTCTCGGGCTCTCGAGATGCCGTGGTGTGGCACGAACTGGGGATCTGGGTAGCGCGGGTGCGCTATCATCTCCTCGACGCCCGGCGCGAGGTGGACCTGCTGGTGCCCTGGATGGCCGCCCTCAGTGAGCCACCATCGTTGATCAGCAGCCCGGAGGCCGACCCGGCGACGGCCGACGCCTGGCGGGCCCTGGTACTTGCCCTGCCCACCAATCCCCGGCTTGACGAAATCCCCCGTGTGTGTGATGAGGCTCGGACACGACTCGCCCAACTCCAGGAGAACCTGCGCGATGAAAACAGGCTGGCTGACGAGCTGGCGATGGCTCACAGCTGGTGCAACCGCCTCCGCAGCGAGCTAGACTCCTCCCGAGAGGCTGCATCGGACCTGCTGACGAACTATGAGAAGCTGAGCGCCCAAACAGAGGCCTACTTCGAGGCTATGGAGTTCGGCTTCTTGTACGATGAGCAACGCCAGTTGTTCCACATCGGCCATAATGCCACGACCGGAAGACTGGATGCCAACTACTACGACCTCCTGGCGTCGGAAGCCCGCATGACCAGCCTGGTAGGCATCGCCAAGGGTGAAGTCCCCCAGAGCCACTGGGTGCATCTCGGTCGCCCCTTCACCCTGGTTGACGGCGAACGCGTGCTTCTCTCCTGGGGCGGCAGCATGTTCGAGTACCTCATGCCGGCACTACTGATGCGCGGCTACGAAGGCACGTTCATAGAGCAAAGCGCACGCGCAGCTGTCCGTCGGCAGATGGCTTATGGCCGGGAGAAGGGCGTACCGTGGGGTATTTCGGAGTCGGGCTACTACGCCTTCGACGCGAACATGGGCTATCAGTATGGTCCTCTCGGCGTACCGGGCCTAGGATTGAGGCGCAACCTGGAAGCGGATCTGGTGATAGCTCCCTACGCGTCTCTGCTTGCTCTGCCGTTCCAAGCGGAGCCAGTGATGAGGAATCTCGCCCAACTCATCAAGCTGGGGATGCTCGGTCTGTACGGATTCTGCGAGGCCATCGACTACACGCCCTCGAGAGTTCCCCCCGGGCGAAGCAGTGCGATCGTGCGCTCCTACTATGCGCATCACCACGGCATGAGCCTCCTGGCCTTGACCAACTATCTCCAGCACGAAGTGATGTTGCGGCGTTTCCATGCTGATCCTCGCATCCAGAGTGTGGAACTACTGCTGCAAGAGAAGACCCCTCGGCAGGCACCGGTTGAATACGTCCGGGCGGAGGCAGCCCGGCCTGTTCGCCGGGTCGAACCCGGAATCGCAAGCAGGCCATGGAGCGTACCTGTGGGCGGACCGTCGCCACAGGTGCATCTACTCTCCAACGGGCGGTACACAGTCCTCGTGTCCAGCACCGGCGCGGGATACAGTCGTTGGCAAGAGATAGATCTCACGCGTTGGTGTGCCGATGCCACCATGGACCACTGGGGAGCCTGGCTGTACTTGAAGGACAGAGAGAGTGGTGCCCTCTGGTCGGCCGCCCATCAGCCGATCGGTTCTCCGGCGGAGGACGAGGAGGTGGTCTACTACCCCCACAGGGCGCAGTTCCGCCGCCGACATCACGACATCGCCTCTCGGTTGGACATCATCGTGGCGCCCGATGACGATCTGGAGATCCGTCGTGTCATCCTGACCAACCACAGCGCACACCGGCGCCACT
>Ga0307379_10006407_pt1 | contig 16177 bp, 11 predicted proteins | sample UN2MG_FD_202237 | JGI IMG/M metagenome (GOLD analysis project Ga0307379, IMG submission 202237) | Soil microbial communities from Risofladan, Vaasa, Finland - UN-2 | ecosystem: Environmental > Terrestrial > Soil > Coastal area > Acid sulfate soil | place: Finland: Risofladan, Vaasa | collected... | reverse complement strand
TACTATAGAGGTTTTCTTACTTCCAGAATATATCGCATTATCTTCAACCGGGGTGTTGAGCCTGAGAATTATTTTTCTAAGTATATTGACACCTTTCATTTTTTTAAGCTCTTCGTCCTTAGTTATAATGCTCACTTCTGGGTGAAGCCTTTTAACCTCGGACCTTAAATAATCAATAGGTGATGTAGATTTTTTCATCTCTTTAGAAAACTTAGGAGCAATCTTTTTAATTTCATCTTGGGCTATTGTATCAAAGATTTCGCTACCTAAACCATAAGCTATTAACCCAGCCATTAACGGCACGCTAACTCTGCTGTATGCAACTTTCTCAATCTGCTTTGCCTTTTTTAGCTTCACACCTTTATGGCTTTTACATACCGACAATTTTTCAATCTCATCAAGAAATGCTTTATTGCGAATAGCATCAAACGCCTGCTTATTTAACTCTCTGGTTACAGAACTCTTCTTATTTTCAGGCATAGTCTTCTCTATTCTGAAGGTAAGCATTTTGCGCTTATTAACAGTTGGCTGGCCAAGATCATCTGTTCCGAAGCTCTTTACTTTCATACGCTGGTTCTTAAAGCGACCACCGAGAATAATATTGCCCTTTTGAAGGTCGATATTCATCGCAAGTTTTTCTATTAAAGTTTTTTCTACCACGTATATTCTCCTGTCACATATTGCGGAATAGGATGACCATGCTTAGGATCAATAGTTGTTTTCCAACCTTGGGTAGTACCCTCCTCAAGAACCTTTTTAATTCTATTATGAGCCAGTCGAGCTATCCAATCTTCAGATGAGGCCGCCTTTGCGCTAATTCCTGCCGGAGTAAGGAATGGCTCGTGCTTAACTCTATCTTTAAAAACTTTTACCCTCTTAACACCTTTTTTTCCAAGGGCGTCTATAGTGTTTTTATTAATTTTTTGATGCTTTTTATAAATACCATAATCCTGTGCAAGATGATCACCTTCAGAACCCTCTATATCTTCTTCTTTTTCATTATTGTTATTATAATGCTCTACAGATGTTAATGGAGCAATATCATGATAGGTATAGGCGCTTGATCCCGGGTTAATAACTCTGGTTGTATTTGAGATGCCACGCACTATTGTTTCAATATCTCTCCTGTCGAGCTTACCTTCATTAATATCATCAATTTGATCAACCAAGAATTTCTGAGTTTCTTTTATTCCTTTATACTTCAACATATCATGAGCGCTTGGTGTTCCAGTTGATAGCATATCGCCGCTTTTTACTTTGTCACCCTTCTTGACTGATATCTTATTGTTTGGATCAATATATCGATTAGTTTCTTTCTTGTCACCAGTAAGAACAACGTCCCATCCACCAATAGATGATTTTGATACTGATTTTACAACACCATCTTGATCAGCGAGAGTGGACTTATCAGGAAGGTTTTTTGTAAATCTCAACGTTCTGTCGAGTTGATCGAACCGTGTGCCTTTTTTGTATGTATCATCACCTTTGAATGCCCCTCCAGTATGGAATGACTTCATAGCCAAATTAAGCGAAGGCTCAGTGATAGTATGTGCAGATATCACACCTATATTATCGCCAATATTATGACGTTTTCCATTATAATCAGTACCATACGACCAACTTGAGAAACCATCCCCGGGAGTAGGATCAGTAAGAGGTGACTGGATAAATATTTTTTTGACTTTATTCTGAACAAGCTTATTCATAGCGTCACTATTAATTAGTTCGTTCCGTTTTGCTATAACCCTCCCACCAGTATCTTTAACGTCCTGAGCAAGGTATCTATTCATTATAGCTTTTTTATCATTGATATTATATTCAAGACCTTCAACATCCATTGGCTCATCAGTATGAATACGAGTTTCATAGATTGAATTCATTAAATCTTTTGTTAACCATCCAGGCATATAAGATTGTACTGATTTTTTAATACTTCCGCCCCTTGCTCCATGCGCTGCCGTCCAATACCCTGAAGTATCCAAACCTTCAGAGTATGATTTTGTAATTGGTACTGGGATTGGCTGATCATTTGCATCCATAACAATACCAGGCATTAACGTAATGGCTGATGTATTATCAATACCTTTCCCAGCTCCAGATTGTATTCCAATGCCAAGCATAGTGAAATCGCCGTATTTTTTTTCGAGCTGCTCCTTACCTTTGATTATTGCTTCAGCATACGCCTGTACCATTACATTGTCTGATTTACCTAATGATTTGCGATAAGCCTCATCCAATAATGGTTTTCTAAGCTCTTTATCAGCTATGGTGTCAGAAACACCAATAGTAAACCCATATTGTGTAACATAATTATTACCTATATCTTTTATTTTATCGGCAAGGCTGAGTGCAATTTTTCCATTATGATCTTTAGTTACGCTTTTTATCCAATCATTAACGTTTTTAGAATCTAAATCAACATTCCATTTTTGAGAATTATCAGGAACAACTGAGTTAATTTCATGCATACCAAACGGTGCTGTTTTACCATTTATTTCAACGGAATCTCCATATGTAAATTTATGATTATTAAACGAAAGTCGAGCCTCATCAATGTCTTTAAATTTAAAATTTGTATTTTGACCACCCTTCCCTTTAGACATTAGCCAACTGCCGGCAATCATATCAGCTTCCGGAGCATTTAATATTGAATCATATCCAGTCTTAAGCATGCTGGCAGAAGGCTTCATCATTTCAGCTTCACGTAAAGCTTTTGGGCCAACTGGAGTGTGAAGTTGGAATGTATCTCCATCAAAATCGCCACCAAAATTTTCTTTAATCACAACAGAAGGAACCTCAATAGATTTTCCGTCAGTTAATTTTGGCTTAAACGCTGTCATGTTCCATCGATGAAGGGTTGGTGCTCTATTTGCTATAATGAGTCTCTCGTCAGCAACAACTTGTCTTGCTCGCTCAAATATAGCTGTATTGTCTTTAATATGTTTTTGCGCTTCCCCGGGTTTATATCCCCAACTAATCATTTTACGCATTATAAACGGCTGAAACATTTTAGTTGCCATATCTTTTGGTAACCCAATTTCATCACCACCAAGATCAGGATTAAGAATTATAGTTGATCTTCCAACCAAGTCCTGACGGCGCTCGAGAACTCTGTCTTGAAAAAAACCTTCCTTAGTTTGTTTTGTCTTACCACCATCGATCTGTGTAATAAAGCCTTTTTTATCCTGAATTCGATGTAAATAAGCTGTTGGTTCAGTAAGTCCAGCTATAGCTTTTACATCTTGATACATAGCCCCGCGAGCCTCGGCTAATTGGAGATTTTCAATATCTTCATTACCAACGCTTTTCTTTAATTGCTCTTTCAACCCGTCAAGAGCTTTGGCTGTGTGTCCTGCGGTCTGGTATAAATTGTTAATATCTGACATAATAACAACATTATCAGGGCCCATCGCAACCATTGGACGATATTTTGACGGTGTAACCAAGACATTTGAAATCATATAATCAGACGGTTTCATTTCATTGTCTTTTAAAGATTGAAGATATTTAATTTTTCTATGAATTTTATTTAATTCCGATGGATTGGTGGTACCCTGAGACGTTTCCTTTGCGTTATTTAATTCTTTATTAACATTTACACGCTCAAGAAGCATCTTAACAGCTGGGCCTCCAGATATAGCGTTTGTTGATCCAGGATCAACTAATCCTCCAGTGATCTTGTTAACAAATTGTTTACCATTAATAACGCTATCAAGAGTTTTTAAAGGAACATTAAGTAATGATGCAGCAGCTGATGCTGTAATAGGATTTAACACTTCTTCTGGAAGTTTGAAATGAGAATAGTGATCACCAAACATTCCACCGGCCTTAACCGGGTCATATAGCCCTTCGCGCATTGGTGCCATGTCTTTTTTTCGATAAGTTTCCTGTGGTCTTTTTAATTCCCCCTTTGATCTGCTAATAATTTCATCATCAGTCATTGGTTTTAGTGTAAACGTTTTTCCCTTTTGCTCAACATTAATTCCTGCACCAGCCATCATTGAAAGCATTTTATCCCATACAAACGCCTTCTTTGGAGGAGGAAGGCTTTGACCAGTCTCCATAGCTTTCCAAAATTCATCATTTTTCTGGCCTTTAAGCTGAAACATTTCTTTAATATTCTCATTCGCCCCACGGGCAAGCATTGCAGCCATCTCCATTCTTGCAAAGTTCTTACCGCCAGTTTTGCCGCCAGCTGAAGGTTGTTCGTTGGCGTCGTAACCATCTTTATACCTTGATGAGAATTTATGATCTACTGTGTGTTCCAGCTTCAAAATATTTGAAACACCATTAGCAACAGGGTTTAAAAATGGTTTTTTAGTTTCTGGATCAATCAAAATGTCCTTATCATTCAAACCCCATTTTTTTAAATCATCCATCACCTTTTGTGAATTATCATCACCAGAAAAATTTAACACTTTGTACTGCTCACCTGATTTTTCAGCAATTTTTCCAGCAGCATTTTCAAGAAGTTGAGAAGTGTTGATACGGTTTGACACTCCAATTGGGTTCATGGTAAGCTCAATGTGCTTACCAGTTTGTGGATCATATGGCATTTCATGATCTGGTAGAATCTTAGATATAATATGCTTATTACCATGTAATCCAGATATTTTATCAGCTTCTTTCAATGGCTCTTCTGTTTTAATACTAACGACAACACTGTTGCCATGTTTCTCTACATTGGAAACTTTACCAACATGGTCATTTTCCCATTTAATCGCATTATTGGTCATGTCTTTCATCAGCTGTTTATCGAGTCGACCAAGTGCTTTGTCATCAGCAGTAGGAACGCGCTTTTCCATGTGAGCAATAAGAACGTCATCACGAGAAACGATTTGTCCCTTTTTAATAACACCGTCTTTATCAAGTTTTCGCAACTGTTCGGCATTTACTTCTTCAGGGTAATATGCTTTAAACTTATCACGAGAAAATTCACCTTTAGAAGATCGCTTGACTTTGAAATCACGCATATGTAGTGATGTTAGCTTTTTTGCACCACTCTCAGACATAACTGCAGAATCTTCATAATTGTAACCCTTGTACGGAAGGTATGCCACTCTTAAATTAGCTCCTATAGCAACCTTGCCGTCCTTGGTAAAATTATTATCAGCAAGTATTTGTCCCGGTCTAACTGTGTCGCCCTCTTTTACAACTGGCTCATTATGAATAAAACTTTCTGAATTCAATGAGAAGTTGTTATACATATGAGCTTCATGAGTATTACCGTTTTTATCAGTAATAATTATTTTTCCAGGCTCAATACTTGTAACAGTTCCAGAGACTGTCGACTTTGGAACAGCCATTGCTTCACCAAGCATGCCGCCAATTGACATACCATTTCCATCAATAATATCAACAACTGGCTTTTCTCTATATTTCAACGGGAGAGCCTGCTCCTGCATTTTTGACGCAGTGAGCCCACGGTTACCCTGTATTGAATTAAGAAACGGTATTGCATTTGCAGAAGTGTCAAACATTCCTGATGGGCTGGCGATAATACTATTAACCATTGACGCAGCCACTTCTTTAATATCGCCCTTATTAACAACTCTTATTTTATTTTTTTTAGGAACTGGTATATTTTTGGTAGTATCATACTCGTCAGGAAATGCTACGTTTTGATCCCAGGTATCAATTGGACGAAGCATGACGGTTTCTCCCTTTGGCGTTATGAAACGGCCATACAAATCATTTCCAACCTTCATAGCATCAACAGTGCTGTGAACAGCTACCCCAATTCCAGGCCCCTCAGGAGTGTGTAAAGGATCAATGAATCCAGCTTCACTATTTGATATCTGTCTGGTCTCGTTGGTAATTGCATTTGTTGTACCAATGCCGCCCTCACCCATTACGGTATACTTGCTACCCTCACCAATAATTGACATAGTATTAGTCTGATTTGGAGGATTTGACAGTTGACTATTAGTAACAACACCAATAACAAATGGATCAAATACTTGAGAGCTTATAGATTTATTAATTTGTTTATTTTTTTTAAGTTTATATTTAATGTTATTAATAATTTTACCACTATTCTTGACCAGCTTCTCTCTTATGTGATCTTCAATATCATAAAACGACTTAAAAACAAGAGCTTCACGATCATCTCCTTTCACCTCTCCTTTATGAATTTTAATTATTTTATTAGATGCATCAAGCAGAACATTTTTGTTGACATTTTTATAAGGACGGCCGAGCGTAAGTTGAGTAGTTTCAGGATCTAACCCTGTATCAAAAAGTCGCTCTTTTATTGTGTCATTAATTTCTGTTACAGGGGTTCCAGCGGCCGGCGGTTTTCCAAAAACAGCTTCATGAAGTTTATTCTGATCTCTGGTAGCATGCTTATCATATGCATTGGCATTTGCATCATATACAGATTTTCCCCATTTTTCTATAAGTTCTTTTTCAGTTACACCTACTGTTCTTAATGCATTAATAAGTGGAATATTTTTAGAACCATAGCCCATGGTAAATGTTTTATTTTCAGGATTAAAGTTGATTTTGAAATTGTTATTAAACCCTCGTTCAAAATCAACAGTTTTATCAACATTAAAAAAAGAACTTATTTCACCATTAGCCTGTCGTTTTGTATATACACCAGGCTTTAATCTGGATTGTTTAGTAAATTGATATTCATTTCCTTTAATAAGAAATGTGCCACGATCTGTAATTTTCGGAATATTAGTAACTTTAATACCAGAGACATGATCAACAGCTTTTCCAGTAACTTTGTCAATAAATTCAAGATCTGCTCTCAAGTCATTTCCCCATACTTGGCCTTTGTTTCTTACTAATTGTTGAGATGTAATATCTTTATTGTCATTTTTTTGATCAACCCACACTTTATTTACTTTAAGTTTAATCTCATCATCCTCAACTGATTCGAGTATTTTTTGTACTGTATCAGAAACTGTTGTATTCATTAAAATATTACTACGAGCATCTATATCCATCTTTGACAGCTTTTGCAAAACCTTTTGTTTAGAATCTAACATAGCTCTTCTCGGATAAATTTAAAAAAAAATGGTGTTATAATAAATATAGCATTAATGTAATGTTATAGCAAATCACTAAATGTGATTATTTTAAAAAATTTGGTATACCAATAGTATAAGAGTTTTTAATCAAAAGCTATTACCCACCTCAACATAATAAAAAAAAAGGAGTTATTTAAGATGCAGTGTTATAGCCTTATTCATAAAGAGCTAATGCAAGGGTTACAATTAACCGATGGAAATCATGTATTTTTTGGAGCCAACGGAGAATCATGCAAAGGGTTTAAATTATTCATTGACGAGCAAAATCCGCCACTCATCAAAGACGGTGTAGTTCATGAGGCTTTCTGTGTAATTGATCAAATGTCAGAAAAACCTAAACTAATTAAAGCCGATCGGAACAGTTCGACGGTGTTATTACGAATCTTAACAATAGCTGATACCGGCCGCAAGGTCAGCAGAGTAAAAGGCAAGTGGTTTCAAACAGGCCATAAACAAGAGGCGGTTTGTACCGGCTATGGTTTTAAAAGAAGCTGGGTTGATAGCTTAATAACACTCAGGTCAGGTAATTCCGCAGTTGTAACAATGGAAGGCGGAGGCAAGGTTGTGGTCCTTAATTATGAAGGGCGGGTTTTAAGTGCTGAAGTTCAGCATCAACATTTTTTTGAACATAAGCACTATCAAAGCAAAAATCAGATGCGCAAAGAATTCACACACGATAAAAAAGATACAATTGTAAAAGAAGCTTCATCAGTAAAAGCTCCATCTGTAGAAGCTCCGTCCGTAGAAGCTCCTGTAGTTGTTCAATAAGAGAGGTGGTGAATATGTTAGCTTACTGGATACTCATAAAGCGTATAACAGGAAAGTAAACATTGAATCTTGTATTAAGAAGGGGGCTTTGCCCTCTTTTTTTTTAACTAAGGAGAATTTGTGAAATGTTTTGAAGAAATTTTTAAAATGAATAATCCATCAATAATTTTATCAACAGCATTCAATATGACAGATGACGAATGGAAACTTATTTTTAATACTGCTAAAATACTTGCGCAGAAACTTGAGAATAAAATTAAAATTCCATTAATAGTTACTTTGCAAGATCTGTTGGATAATCCTCATACATGTACCAGCAAAGAGCATGAGCTTATTGAATTCAAAAATGATAAAAGTTATTATATATGCGTTCATTGCTTGCAAAAATTCAAAAAAGCAGATTTAACAGACCAAACTAAAGAACATTTCTTTTCAAAGATAAAGGAGGAGAATGAAAAAAAGTGATTCAGTAATTTTTATTACTGCTGGCGATATAGAAAGCGAAGACCAAATGAATGAAATAGGTGATTTACTATCAAACTGTATTATTCCTTTAGTGTCTAACAGGTTGTCTGTCGATTTAATCGTTGACTGTGTGAGTGACTTTATGTTGGGTTTAAGATCAGATAAATGTCACCACAGGTTTGAAATCGATGATAGTGGTGAATTTGTGCGATGTGTAATCAATAGTTGTAATGCTACATTTCCTCTGGATAGTATATAATGACTGCTCCACACATTAAACGGAACAGTCAGGCCGTAAGATGGTGCAAGACCAATAAAATGACAGCCAGCTTTTGGAACTGGAAAGAATATTATACAAAACCAATGTCTGACAACATACCCGAAGGAATTACGTGTAAATTAAGTTACACTATGAATAGGGAAGTTAATGATTATCAAACAGTGTTTGGTAAAAATTTAATTGATTGTGTTAACGAGGCAATTAGACTCAGAATGGAAAAGGAATTATGAGTGCTTACATAGTTGATATTGAGGCAGATGGCCCAATACCGGGCGACCACAGTATGATAGAGATAGGTGCTGTAAAATTAACGAGCGATCTGAATATCACTTTCCATGCGAAGATTATGCCAATATCTGTAAATTGGGATCCTGGAGCACTGGCTGTAACAGGGTACACAAGAGAGCAGACTGAAAATTTTCCAGAGACTGCTGCTAATGCTATGGCAAAGTTTATGCAATTTATAGATAATACCAATTCTGGCGGGAAGCCTTTGTTTTTTTCTGATAACAACGGGTACGACTACATGTTTACTCATTGGTATTTCATGCATTTCTTAGAAGAAGACCCGTTTGGGTGGACTTCGAGAAACCTACAGGACATTTTCCGGGGGATGAAAAAAGATTTTAGAAATAGAGAGTTTAAGAAACTTAGAAAAACAAAGCACGACCATAACCCGGTTCACGACGCACAAGGGAATGCGGAGGTGCTTATTCATATGATACAACATATGGGATTGAAAGGTCTACAGATAGAGTGAGTCCAACATGTTGTGGTACACTTTTTTGCATGTTGTAATTGACTTCAGCTTGCCAAAGCTGTAGATTTGTAATTACACGTTTATTAATTTCTTTTAATGAAAGGGTGGCTCATGCAAGGAAATCTTGTTCACAACCACACAATGGCAAATGGTATCGAATTAACGATGCGCGAAATTCCTGGTTTCGGAGAAAGGTCCGAAATAGGCCTGTTTATTGGCGAAAAATGTATTGGTTCTTTCATCGTAGATAAAATGAGAAGCGGGAATGTGATGATTAAGCCAACCATGATGAAGGCGATAAAACTTGTTGGCGGAAAAGAAGTTGACAATACAAATGATGATAATGACACGTCTGAAGAACCGTCTTTAACAGACATAGCAGGAGAGCAAGAAGACGAATAAAATGATTAATTATTAATTGAAAGGCCTCTGATTAAAATAACAGAGGCCTTTCGCTTTTCTGTTCCTTTTCACCTATAAAAAGGAGAAACTATTGTCCACTAATAAATATAAATTAAAAAAAGCTGACTTGAAAATATTATTTGCAACTGCAGAAATGCTCATGTCAGGCGGATACCATGATGTTTACAAACGCCTCGATTGGGTCCAAGATGCAAATAAAAATTTCAAGTGTATCAACGAAGGTGCCCATGCTCAAGGAGTTGATTCACACGCCTCTTTATCTGTTAACAATGATACTGGCCAATACTACTGTCATACATGCGGTGAGAAAGGCAACTTCCAGAAATACTGGACTGAATACATAAAAGGAAGCAGCCAGTGGGGAGATCATTACAGTGACTTCCTGATCGATTTCCTCAGCATCAATGAGTCGCAGACCGGCATACGCTTCTCCACCACATTCAGCAACGGTGAAGATGAGTGGAATCAGGAGTTGTATGAATTGTACTCAAGATGTCAGGAAAAGTACAAAACCAATAAAGGCAAGCCATTCATTCTTTCAGAACAGCTTGCAGAAGAGGCCAAGGTTGTCTCATCGCTTCCAATGAGCGAGTTGGATGGATATGTTGACAATCTGTTAAAAGACCCTGAAAGGCTCTCATACCTCTTCGAGAAAAGACGTATCGATGAAGATATGGTCAAGAACTTCCGTATCGGCCTTGATGGTCGCCGCAGGTATGTCTTCCCTATGATTCATGCTGATGGTGACCTGATAAACATGAAGGTGTATGATCCGCATAATGAGAACAGGGCGTTTAAATGGATGTTCCTGCATAAAGGTCGGGAGATACTTCCTTCTCCGATGAATAACTTTACCAAGAGTCAGATTATATTCTTCGGTGGAGAACCCGATATGTATTGCGGGATAGCTCATGGTATCGATGGTGCTGTTACTATGGGTGCGGAGAGGAACACTGACGTTGTTAAGGTGTTTGGACATAATAAGGCAAAGCAATTGTTCACTGATAAGGAGATTATTATATGCCTGGACTCTGATGAGACCGGTCGGGAAGGTGCGAAGAAGCTTGCCAAGTCCCTGTATCCGTTCGCTAAGCAGATTAAGATTATAGACCTTGATAAATCTGAGATCAATCCGTTCGGGCTTGACCCTGAGAAGGTGGCAGAGGTTACCAACGCTAAAGGTAACAAGAAGATGAAGCGTACAGAGAAGGACTTCACTGAATATATGGAGAAGAATGGGTTTGATGAGCTTGCTATTAAGCGGTTCCTTGCTTTGATTAAGAACACGCCTGTATATACTGAAAATGTCGAAAGAGTTAAAACAGAATTGTATAAAGTCACATTACAGGAGTCTCGGTTACCAAGATATTCTTCTCATGATGATAGTAAAGTTCTTGAATTGGTAGCTTCCGTCGGAGATTTTAATGACAGCGCATATCTTTACCCTGAAGAGCTAACAATAAAATGCAAACACACCGGTTGTCCAACAAGTACACTGTATGCAACATGTAAAAAGTGTGTATTACCTAACTTTTCTGATTTCAGAGAAAATACTGAATTAAAATTTACATTTATTAATGGAGATCTTCCAAAAGAACATTATAATGACCCAGGGTGTGTTAGAATAAACACTCATGACATACTAAGTATGGTAGAGGTGTCTGATGATAAGCGCAATATGTGTATAAAAAAATTAGTTGGAATTAATCCAGGATGCCAATTTGCCACAATATTAATTACACAATTTGAAAAACTGCTTCATGTGCGACTGTCGAGAGATGTGTCTGAATACGGACAGGGTATACTAAGTAAAGCTATGGAAAGTTCAGCAATAGAAATGGACGCTTATATACTTGGTGACATGGATGTATATCCAAACAGATCGTATAAATTTAAAGGAGTACAAACTCAGGCCCCAAATGATACTAGGGCAGTACTTTTTATACATAAGTCAGAACCAATAGCAACATCAACTGAGAATTTTGTTATGGACCAAGACACACATGATATATTAAAAGTATTTAGACCAAAAAAAGGCGAAACTGTTGAACAAGCTCTTGATCGAAGATATGATATATTTGCTCAAGCAGCAGGTGTTAATGGCAGAAGAGAGATGTTTCTTCTTAATGATTTAGCATTTTTTTCTCAACTTGAAATGGATAACAAAACACTATTCCCATCTCTTAAAAGAGGGTGGGTTGAGGTTTTAATAGGAGGTGAGTCACGGTGCTGTAAAACAATGATAAGTCAGTTTTTAATGAACCATTATAAGTCAGGCGACCTTATAGCTGGATCAAGCGCTGTAACCAGAGCTGGGCTTCTTGGTGGTATCAAATATAATAAAAGCAAGCCCATAGTCTCATGGGGTAAAATGGTTATGAACGATGGTGGTGTTGTTATTATAGATGAGTTAAGTAATATTAATCAGGATGCTTTAAATGGTATAACTTCATTAAGATCGTCTGGAATTGCAGATGTTACTACTGTCGCAGGATGCAAAAGAGCTCCAGCAAGGGTACGAAAGATTTTTCTCTCAAACCCAAGAGCATGGACATCAGACAAGGCAGCGTCATTTGGAAATGGTGTAAGATTTTTAAAACACCTTTGTTTAAAAGATGAGATTTTATCAAGATTTGATATTGCATGGATTGTTAAGCAAAGTGATATAAAAGATGACTCATTTACGCCTGTATACATTCCATTATTAACTGAATTTACAGAATTCCAATCAAGATACTTATTAATGTGGACACATTCGCGTTCCGCAAAAGAAATAATATATGAAGAAGGTATAGAGAAATACATCAACAGTTGCCAGTCGAAACTGTTGAAAAAATTTCATACCAATACACAACTTATTAACCATGAGACCAGACTGAAGCTTGCAAGAATGGGAACATCTGTTGCAGCTATGATGTATTCAACTCCAGACGACGACTGGAATAAAGTCTACGTAAAACGTGAACATATTGAATTTGTAATGAATTTATTATTTAAGTTGTATTGTCATCCAAATATGCAACTTGATATATACTCAGAACAACAAAAAGATTTAGAAACTCTTGGTGATATGAGGTTTATGGAAAATATTATTAAATATATTAACCCAAAAGCATTATTACTGGAAGAAGAGTTTACTGACAAATCTTTACAACAGCTATTCTGTGATTATTTACAGAGAGTATACGATCGTGAACTGTGCATGATCGATGCATCAAATGATAATTACAAATCAACAGGGATGCCTGTTAATATTGGAACTCAAAAACTTATTAACACTTTAATTATAAGGAGGTGCCTTGTTAGAGCCAAGTCGACTTATCGAAAAACTCCAGCATTTAACGATTGGCTGTCTGACATGGTAGCGCATAAAAATGATAGAGAACTCTCGGATATACTTGAAATTACACAGCATGAATCGGATGCTGATGTCATTAAGAAACTCGAAGACCATTTGCAGGATAATGAATCTCCTGATGCACAACAAGCCTGTTAATTGGGAAGAGAATGATGCAAAACATACTAATGAGTGTTTGGAATATTTTATCGAAATGAAATGGTGTAAACGTTTTAAAAATTTTACTACACAGTACAAACATTTATTAATAGTATTTAACCATGTTAATAATGACAGAGAAAAAATTTTAGATATGTTTTTCAATAATGACTTTGAATTTTTGCAATTTGTGTATATGCATTCACTGTTCAGTGTTAATCCTAAAAAAGATTGGCTTGAACGTTATATGATTAATAAACTTCACCTTTCTGATAAAACTATTGAAAAATTAATTCACCCAGATCCGGTACCGCAGGAATTACTTAATAAAATTAAATGTTTCAATCCTGTTCAGGTAACATTTGAAATGCATCCAATAACAATTGAATATGGCATGTGGAAACGTGACCATAATAATAGAATAATTAATCCTGTACACCTTACTTATTTAAATTGGGAGTTTGATGTTGTAACACCTGCCGATGTTGCCGCCGCACTTGCTGAGTATGAAAATATCAGCAGCGAAGCGGTACATGATGATGATTATGATTGGGCAGAAGATCTTCCATTTTAATGTGATTCAAATATGTTTTATGTAATAACTATAATGAATTATTAACTTTCAGGAGGTAACTAATGAATGAAGATCTTGTAAGAGGTTTTCTAAACGAACAAACGAGCGAAGATGCTCAAAACTCTATGGACAATGCAAGTTCCAATGAGAGGATATCTGTAGAAGTGTCCGGAACGTATCGGATGAAAGTGGACACTTTTGGTTACGTCAAAGATAATGAAACAAAAGTGTTTCCATGCTTTGATAAAAGTTCTCAGAAAGGTGTACTGCAACTTGTTGTTCCATTGCGGGTTGTTGACGGAACACCATTGGTCCCAAAAGGATCATTGATGTTCTTTAACATTAATATGGCCCCAGCACCTGGAGCAAAGAAAGAAACTATACAGACAATGGCCAGGATGGCAAAACCGAAACTGGTTGCAATGCTTGGACATGAAAATATTCGTATGGATGCTACTTGGCTTGTCGAAAACCTTACCCCAGAATTTGTGCGTGAAGGCGACAAAGTGACTATGAAAAGGGATCATAAACTCAAAATGGAGGTTATGGTCAAGGTGGTTGATGATTGGTATAATAGCAAACCTAAGTTGAGGGTTGACACAATTGTACCGGCTGGACATGAAGATCGTTCGATGTCAAATGACCCAAAGAAAACAGTAACTCCTGATACAAGTGATCCGTCTGATATTGACTATTCGACTGCAGTTAATGAAGACGACGGCAATATTAGTGCTGAAAAAATGGTTGAAAACTCAATTGAAGAGGGCGAACATACAACAGACGATAGCCCAGACCTCCCATCAAAAGTAGAAGATTTTTAAATCTTTTATAAAGGAGGAATAATGATAAAAGGATTAACACACGATAGTTCGGGTATTCCTAATATGATAATAAAGTATAGAGGGAAAATTTCAACTGGGTACGCGCCTAATGAAGGCCCGAACAAAAGGAACTCTCCTAAAGCAGCTGGTTTTTTTCGCATATTGAAAGAAATTACAAAAACAGAGAGGGTTGGAAATTCTGAAACACAGGTTGTTGTTAAGGACTGGGTTCTTAATGAAACTATTCAGAAAAAACTTGAAGAAACAATCGACAGTAAGACTCCAAGAAAAATAGAAATAGTCAGTTTGTACAAAACGCCTCAAGAAATGTGGGAAAGCAAGCTGGCCATGTATTCAACTTCAGAAGGTCTTTTGTGTCAAAGCAACGGTTTGAACGAAACTGCTAAATTTCTTAAATTTACCCCTGATGGAGAACGTGATTGGGCAGAAAGAGAATGTCTATATAATGGATGCTCTGATTTTAAAGCCAAGAAATGCAAAGAGATTGGCTTTATGAAATGTTTCCCAACAATTGACATGACACCAAATCCGTACAGGTTTGAAACACGATCAATTAATACCATTATTGGTATTGAATCATCAATTTCTCAATTATGGAATTTATTGCGCGTTGCACATTCTATAAAAGAAAGAGAAGCTAAGAAACAGCTGCAATTTGATGGCATGTTTGGTGCCAAGATGTATCTAATTCATAAAAAAATTAAATCTGGTGGTAGAGATGTTTTTATAACAGACTTAATACCAACACCAGACTTTACACAGCTCGTAATGGAACCAATTAAGCGTGGTATAAAACATCAAGTTGAACAGGCTATGTTAGAAACCAGTAGTGACGCTGTATCTATACTCGACGCTGGTATTCTTGAACAACAGCTACTTGATATTAATACAGAATCAATACCACTCGATAAAAGTGATGAGAAATCAATTGCAGAAAATTTTGATACTGATGCTGACAATCCTAAGACATCAGTAACTGAAGATGCCCATAAAGCGGGCTCAGAAAAATTATTAAATGACAAAGGAAATTAAAGTACACGGGATAAGCTGAAGATTCTTCAGCGTTACCAAATAAAAGTAAGGCGCAAACACTATCGTACCAACAAGCACACCAGAAACTCGCGTTCCAATCGGTGGAAGACGCCGGGACCCGGCGTCTTCCAACCTTTCTGGAGCGCGATTGCCAGGTGTGCTGTTGGTGGTGTTTGCTTATGGTAATACCACCATACCCACCTCGCCTATTGGATGGGATTCGATAAACATCAGGCTCATAAAGCCGGATGTTTAATCGCCTCACATCCAAATAGACTAAGGTGGATAATGTTATATTATCGCAATCTTAAGCATGTACTTAATTCATATATTTTAATACAAGAGTATGGCTGGTGTTTCGCCGGCAATTTTAAATAAGGTAAGGCGCACGGAACCAGAAACTGGGAGTGACGAGGATTGGGATCCTCAGATCATTTCATCTAATAATTAATGACCCCTGGGTTCCACTGGTGGACCAGAGGCTCTTGGGATCATTA
>Ga0307379_10006406_pt1 | contig 16177 bp, 11 predicted proteins | sample UN2MG_FD_202237 | JGI IMG/M metagenome (GOLD analysis project Ga0307379, IMG submission 202237) | Soil microbial communities from Risofladan, Vaasa, Finland - UN-2 | ecosystem: Environmental > Terrestrial > Soil > Coastal area > Acid sulfate soil | place: Finland: Risofladan, Vaasa | collected... | reverse complement strand
CTTCATGAATCCTGGGCAAAACAGGATGCCATGACAGACTGTTTATGAAAAAATTAATAAAGCCAGGCCCTGCTATCTCTGTTTTTGAGATTATTCCTTTTGGATCGTCGATATTTTTGATTATCGCCTCTGCAATCCTTTTTGGCTGCATCTTCTGAATTGATGCCATAACCATTGCAACATTGGTTGAAAAATCACCGTGAGACTCAATTCTTGGCGCCTCCAACTCGACATCCGGAAATTCAGACGACGGCAGATCCCCTTTTTCATGGGCATTTAACGCTGCTTTAAGTATCAAATTTTTTATCTTTTGTTTCATTTTGTTATAAATTCCGATCTATATATAATGGTAAAAACCTGCTCAAAATTGATGGCGTCATAAAAAGTATAATTTACCACAGAGCGCACAAAGAACACAGAGAGAAAATTTTATTAAACAATTCTCTGCGATCTCAGTGATCTCAGTGGTAAGTAAAATATTCTTTTTCGTGTTAGTCCTTTTTTGAGTCATGCAACCGTAACCAGAATTCATCTCCAAGTCAAGAGGCTTTGCCCAGCCTGACTCACAAGCTGCAATTTAACATTGACATGCTTTCCCTCTTAATATATAAAACCAAATATAATTTACGGGCTGAAGCCTGTTGCATATTTAAGAAATCAATAAAATTCAGTAAATAAAGCCACGAAGGTATTATGTGTCAGGAAGACACTTAATTTCTCGTGGTTTTTTTTTGCGATGATGGAGGTAATTATGAAAAAAGCAACTATTTTGGTTTTGATCCTTTGCTTTACTTTTTTTACAGCCGTGCCTGTGTTTGCACATTTCGGGATGCTGATCCCGTCGGATTCCATGGTTATGCAGGATGATAACAGAACCGTAAGCTTAAAGCTTTCCTTTTCACATCCTTTTGAAGGGGTGGGAATGGAGATGGTTAAACCAAACGTGTTTTCAGTTATGGCAAACAGCGCAAAAAAAGATCTGCTTGGAAACCTGAAAAAGATAAAGGTCATGGAGCATAGCGCATGGCAGGTTGACTACTCGATTAACAGGCCCGGAATATACATGTTTTACATGGAGCCCAAACCTTACTGGGAACCATCGGAAGACTGTTTTATCGTGCATTATACAAAAACGGTTGTCGCTGCTTTCGGCGATGACGAAGGATGGAATGAGGAAATCGGCCTGAAAACAGAAATAGTCCCGCTGTCTAAACCGTTCGGGTTGTATGCCGGAAATGTTTTTCAGGGAATTGTCAAACTCGACGGCAAGGCTGTTCCATATGCTGACGTGGAAATAGAATACTACAACCAGGGCAGAAAGTTAAAAGCCCCGACCGACTACATGGTAACCCAGTCCATCAAGGCGGATCAAAACGGAGTGTTTACATACGCGGCGCCAAAGGCAGGCTGGTGGGGTTTTTCCGCTCTTAATCCATCGGACAAAAAAATGAACTACAACGGCAAGGAAAAGGATGTCGAGCTTGGAGCGATTATCTGGGTTGAATTTCATGATATGAAATAAAACAACAAACAAAGAATCTACAAGTTACAAGTTTCGAGTGAGCTAAAGTGCCTAAAGTTAAGGAATGCACCTTTGGCGCAGCCAATTTTATATAAAAAATGGAGCGTAGCGACTCATTAACTTTAGCTCACTTTAGGCACTTTAGTTCACTTGTAACTTCTTATATATACTTGGAGGTTTTAATATGATAAATCGCAGCGTTATTATTGCCTGTGTAACGATATTCATGTCATTATTTTTATTTAACCTAAGCGCCCATGCATTAAACCCTGAAACAGAGCTGCTTTTGAAGCTTCTTGAAAAAAAAGGGGTTATAACTACAGATGAGGCTGCTGCGCTTAAGCAGGAGATTGAGACCGCTGCCCCAAAGGCAACAGACAAAGAGACAATCAAGGCGGAAATCAAGCAGGAGATCACAGATGAGCTGAAAACCGATGGAGGCCCGTTAGCCGGAATTCAGGATAATTTAACCATAAGCGGAAAAATTGATGTTGATTACCAGTACCTGGACCACCGTGACAGAACCAATAAAAACAGCGACGGTACGTCTGATCTTTATGCCTCGACGATTGAGCTAGGGCTGGAAGCCCTGATTAATGAATCAACTAAGGCCAATATTATTTTAAAGGCAGAGGATATCGATAAAAGCGACGACGCTACAAACAACAATGATGGAAGCGATCCTGACAAGGTATTATTCGACGAAGCAACCATAACCATATTTAATCAAGGAAAATGCCCCTTTTATGCGGTTTTTGGAAAGCGTGGCCAGCCATTCGGAAATTTTTTCACACACACAATAAGCGACCCAATCACAAAAGGCGCATACGAGATTGCGACAACAGGTGTTAGCGTGGGTTATGCGCCTGCAGATCTTTATGGCCTGGATCTTTCCTTTACCCTGTACAAAGGAGAAAAGGTAATAGGCCAGGTAGCAGGAATCGGAAGCGCTCCGGGCCGCAATGCAAGCCATACTGCAACTGATGAAACCGATGATGTGGAGTCATACATAGCAAACCTGTCTTTGCAGCCTGTAGATGGTCTGACCATCGGGGCTGCTTTTAACTCAGAACCTGGATATGAGAGCCGCAATAATACTGTAAATGCATTTGCGGAATATTCATTAGCCGGATTTACCCTTGACTGCGAGTATTTTGCCGCCGTAAAGAGAGAAAAATTCTCAGATAACAAAACATACAAGGAAAAAGCATGGGCAGCCGGACTGGCCTACAAAATCACAGAGCCTCTTGAAATTGCGGCCAGATATGAAACCTTTGATAATGACCGTGACACCAACACAAGTGGAGACATCGATTATACCCTGGCTGTAGGCGCAAACTATGAAATACTTGACAGCGTTACCCTCATGGGTGAATATCGCAGGCTTCAGGAAAAAGCGGCAAATTCATCATATGAAAAAACAGCCAATGAATATAACCTGAGGATGGGGATAGAATTTTAAGGAAAACATATGCATATTTCTGAAGGAGTATTATCGCCGGCCATACTCATAGGTGGCGCTGTTATCACAATGGCAGGCGTGGCTATCGGCCTGAAAGGGGTTGACAATAAAGATATCCCAAAGATGGGGATACTTTCAGCCGCCTTTTTCGTAGCATCACTTGTCCACGTGCCTGTGGGGCCTTCATCGGTTCACCTGATATTAAACGGCCTCATTGGTTTCATCCTCGGCTGGAAGGCCTTTCCAGCGATATTGGTTGCTCTGGGGCTACAGGCTCTGCTTTTTCAGTTTGGCGGCATTACGACACTTGGGGTAAATACCATGAACATGGCCCTTCCTGCCGTAATATGCTATTATTTATTTGGATGGAGCACAAAAAGCAGCATAAAACAATCTGTATTCATAACCGCTGCTTTTGCTTCCGGATTTTGCGCGGTCCTTGTTTCCAGCATACTTGTCGGGTTTTGCCTGTATCTTACCGGAGAGGCCTTTTTGCCTGCGGCAAAACTTCTAATTGCGGCGCACCTGCCTGTAATGATAATTGAAGGAATCGTTACAGCTGCCTGCGTGGTATTTCTCAAAAAGGTAAGACCGGAACTTTTGGAGGAAAATGATGTTTAAAAAAAATCGAGACCTTTGCAAAATATTCCTGTTGATTTTTCTGATAACCTTTTCCTCAACGCCTGCTTTTGCGCACAAGGTTACTATCTTTGCCTGGGTTGAAGGGGATACAATATACACTCAAAGCAAATTCAGCAAAGGAAGAAAAGCAAAAGGAGCGCTTGTTACGGTTTTTGACATGGAAGGGAACAAACTTCTTGAAGGTACAACCGATGAGAAAGGGAAGTGCTCGTTTAAAATACCAAAAAAGACTGGTTTTAAGATTGTCTTAAAAGCATCTATGGGCCATATGGCTGAATGGAAAATACCTTTAGAGGAAATCGCTGCAACACAGGCATCACAAATCAAAACTCCCGAAGCCGTCGTAATAAGCGGTATTACATCGCCATCAAACCTCATCGGCAGTGAAGCAGACGCTAAGCAGCCGATTTCCGTATCCACCGGCTTGCAAAGAGAGGAAATCAGGCGCCTGATTAACGAGTCTCTGGATCAAAAGCTCAGCCCGATTATAAATATGCTGGCAGATTCTCAGGATCAAGGTCCTGGAATAAGCGAAGTAATGGGCGGCATAGGTTATATATTCGGCCTTGTCGGCGTGGCCCTCTATTTTACAAACCGCCGGAAAAACTAAAGTGCCTAAAGTGAGCTAAAGTGGTTTGAAGTTACAAGTTGCAAGTGCCTAAAGTGAGCTAAAGTTAATGAGTCGCTTTGCTCCATTTTTTATATAAAATTGCCAGCATACCTTAACTTTAGTCACTCGTAACTTTAGGCACTTTAGCTCACTTTAGGCACTTGTAACTTCTTTATATTCTTCATGGTAAAAACAATGATCGAAGAAATATCGGGCAACGATTCAATTGTTTATCGTCTTGATCCTCGCGTCAAGATTGTTATAGCCATTCTTTTTTCCGTTTTAGCAGCCGTGTCAAACCGGTTTGTGGTTTTAATAGCAGCCTTTGTTGTGGGCATTATTATACTGTTTTCTACAGGTATACAGATAAAAGAGGTATTCAAACGGCTGGTTCCTGTAAACACCCTCCTTATTTTTCTGTGGCTTTTTCTGCCCTTTACATTTGCCGGTGAGCATCTCTTTTCAATCGGCCCCCTGACCGGAACACGTGAAGGCGTGCTGTTTGCTTTTAGAATAACCATTAAATCGAATTCCATCATGCTGATGCTGATCACGCTGGCCGCATCAACCTCGATATTTACTATAGGCCATGCCATGCATCAATTGGGTATGCCCAAAAAACTTGTACACCTTTTCTTCTTTACATACAGGTATCTCCATGTAATGTATAAAGAATATACTCGTCTAATCAATTCCATGAAAATTAGAGGTTTTAAACCAAAAACCGATTTGCATACCTATAAAAGCTACGCTTATCTAATTGGAATGCTTCTGGTAAGGGGTTTCGACCGGTCGCAGCGGGTTCACAATGCCATGATTTGCCGCGGCTTCAGGGGAAAGCTTTACAGCCTGAGCAGCTTTTCAATCAGCAAAGCGGATATAATTGCATTTATTCTGATGGCAGGCATTATCCTGATACTTGGAATACTGGAATGGACACAAACAACCTGATTGTCAATCTTCAAGATATATCGTTTGGCTACCCGGGCAGCCCGCTCATACTCGATAAACTCAACTTGAAATTTTTCCGTTATGACCGGATTGGATTGATGGGGCCTAACGGAAGCGGTAAGACCACCATGTTTCACATTATCATGGGGCTTCTCAAGCATACTTCCGGCGGTATGGAAATATTCGGAAAATCTGTAACAAAAGAAAAAGAGTTTGATGAAGTGCGCCGGAAAATCGGCCTGCTTTTTCAGGATGCCGACGACCAGCTATTCAGCCCTACTGTCCTTGAGGATGTTGCTTTCGGGCCATTAAACCTGGGCATGAGCAAAAATGAGGCTATCGACATCGCCAAAAGGACTTTGGAATCACTTGATCTGGCAGGGTTTGAAAACAGGATTACCTATAAACTGTCCGGGGGAGAAAAAAGGCTTGTCTCTCTTGCCACAATCCTTGCAATGGAGCCTGAAATCCTTCTCTTAGATGAGCCGACCGCCGGCCTTGATGATAAAACAAAGGCAAAGCTTATCAGCATACTATCCAATCTTGATCTTTCCTTTATATTAATTTCACATGAAATCGATTTTCTTTTTGGAATAACCGATTCAATATATACGATGGAAAACAAAAGGATTGTTTCAGACAAAGAGGCGCATCTGCATCAGCATATCCATTCTCACCCTCACGGCTTATATACGCACAAACATAGTAACAAATCCAGCGATTAAATGATAAACTCTGCCGGCATTTTCCTGGCGGGCTTTTGTCCAGTTATCATTGTTCTTCCCAATTTCCAATTTCTATTTTCATCTCTTCCTAATTTCAAGTTTCCAATTTCAAGTTTCAAGCCGTGAACGGCTACAAATTTATTTTGGCTCCTTTACCGTTTTGAATTTGATTGAAATCAAGGGTGCAAAACTTGAGTAATCATCTGCACCTGAATAATATAAAGCGGCCTGCTTTCTGGGTTGCTCACTTCAACAGTATCCTTATCAAAAACAAGAATTGCTTCCCCTTTTTCAAGCGACATTGTTTGTTTATCTGATTTAATGTTTGCGCGGCCTTTTATTATTAGCAGATGCTTTGTTGCTGACGCATCAACTTTAACCTGCAGCATTGAACCAGGATATATGATTAATTTAGACACTGTAAAATCATCCCTTTGCTCCAATAAAGTCAAAACCCCCCATGAATGATACAGCGTCTTATGCTCGTGATATTCCTTTCTACCCTTTTCCTTGAGCTGTGCCACAATAGACTTGACATCTCTGCTGTTATCAATATTTGAAACAAATACGGAATCAGGTGTTTCAACAACCACCATATTATTAAGATGGTTGGTTGCAATAAGTCTTTCGCGGCCCATTATGAAACAGTTTTTCGTATCCTTTGCAATTACATCTCCATCAATAACATTGTTGTTCTCATCCTTTGGAAGAAAGTCATAAAGAGATTTCCATGAGCCGATATCGCTCCACCCAAAATCAGACGGCAAAACAACCCCTTTGTCGGTTTTTTCCATTATAGCGCAATCAAAGGCAATATCCGGAAGTTGTTCGTATTCATCTGCGGTAATGGCTTTTTCTCTGAAAACAAGATTCTTCATGCTCTCCAGAAGTTCGGGCTGAAAGCGTTTAAACTCTTCAATGACAACAGAAGCTTTAAATGTAAACATTCCGCTGTTCCAGTAAAAATTGCCGGACTCGATATACTTTTCTGCAAAAGATTTATCAGGCTTTTCAACAAACCTCTTTATGGTTAATGCATTGCCTGACAACTCTTCAGCACCCTCGATATATCCATAACCTGTTTCAGGATAATCGGGTTTAATGCCGTAAGTGACAATATGTCCGATGTCGGCAAGCTTTATAGCTGTTTTAATGCTCTTATGAAACCCTTTAACATCCCTGATTACATGATCTGCCGGAAAAACAGATAAGATTGCATCTGAATCGGTCTTCAGAATATTCAGCACTCCAAGAAGAATCGCCGGCCCGGTATTCCGGCCGCATGGTTCACAGATTATTTTCCCTTTAGCCTGCATGCCTGTTTCCGCCATGTGCCGCGTGATTTCGTGAAAATGTTCCTGACCGCAGACAATTCTGATATTTTCCATATCTATAACAGGTGGCAATCTCTTTATAGTGCTTTGCACAAGAGAATCATTGCCGATAAACCTTACAAGCTGCTTGGGATATAGTTCTCTTGATACCGGCCATAAACGTGTGCCTGTTCCGCCTGCCAACAAGATGGCGTATACATTTATATCGCTGCCGGTTTTATGATCTTGAGAGTCCATAGTTCTTCCTAACCATTATGAAGAGATGAAAATAGAAATTGGAAATTGGGAAGAACGATACAAAGCATGAAGGCCAAATTTCTAATTTCTATTTTCTAATTTCAACGTTCCGTGAACGGTTACCTCTTTCTTTTGCCGTTGTTTCTAAAATTATTAGGCTGTTGGGAAGCGGTAATTTCTTTGCAAACCGTTTCCACAGCATTATAACCAAGAAATCTGTTAACTTCGTTTGTTAATGCCGAACCAGCCTTAAGTTTCATAGTATCAGGCAAAGCAATTATTGTCTCTGTTTTATCAGGATCACGCAGATGGATGTAAGCCGGGCATAAGCCGGGATGTTTGTTGACGATATCATAAAGTTTGACAAGCTTCTTTTTTTCGATCTTCGTTATGTCCAGATTAAAGTGGATACTTGCAGTCCAGGTTTCTTCAGCCTTATCAATAGGAATGAGGGAATCAACCAGTATTTTTACCGAGTTTTCATCCTTTTGCACCCTTCCCTGGAGAATAATTGGATTGTCATCTATTAGAAAATCGTGTGTTTTTTTATAAACTTCAGGGAAAACCGTAACTTCAATAGAACCAAGCAGGTCCTCTATTGTTACAAAGGCCATTAAATCCCCTTTTTTTGTCGGAATTGTCTTGGTGTTTCTTATAATCCCTCCGATCCTGACCGTTTCATCATCGTTTTTTTCCTTTATTGAAATAGAGTTTGCATTGGTGAACTTATCAACCAGAGCCTCGTGCCTGGTTAAAGGATGCCCTGTTATATAAAAACCGAGCGACTCTTTCTCAAAGACTAAAAGCTGTTTCTCACCCCATTCGTCAATTGCCGGCATGGAAGGATGCAGCTCGCTTCCGTTGACATCAAACAGGCTTATCTGTGAACCTGATCTTTCCTTTTGCACCCTTTGACCATAATTAAGAATGTCTTCCAGGGATTCCATCATCTGACTGCGACCGGCGCCTGTGGAATCAAAGGCTCCGCATTTTATAAGGCTTTCAATAACCCTCTTATTAACCTTTTGCAAATCCACACGCTCACAAAAATCATACATGGAAGAAAATCTTTCCTGTTTTCTGGCATCAATTATAGATTCAATTGCCTTTTCTCCTACATTTTTAACCGCTACAAGCCCGAATCTTATTTTTGAACCAACTGTGGTGAATTCCTTGCTGCTTTCATTTATGTCAGGAGGAAGAATATCTATTGCATGACTTCGGCATTCGGCAATATATTTTACCACGCCGTCGATTGAATGAATTTCACTTGTAAGCAAAGAAGCCATAAACTCTACAGGAAAGTGGGCTTTAAGAAAGGCGGTCCGGTATGCAATAAGAGCGTATGCGGCGCTGTGGGATTTGTTAAATCCGTATCCTCCAAATTTTTCTACAAGCTCAAATATTTTTTTTGCCTTGTCGGAAGCAATGCCGTTTTCCTTTGCTCCCTGCATAAAACGCAGAGTGTGCTTAGCCATAATTGCCGGTATTTTTTTTCCCATTGCTTTGCGTAAATCATCCGCCTCTGCCATGGAATAGCTTGCCAGCACCCCTGCAATCTTCATAACCTGCTCCTGATATACAATAACCCCGTAAGTTTCTTTTAAAATGGGTTCCAGTTCGGGGATAGTATATTTAACAGATTTTCTTCCGTGCTTTCTTTCAACAAAATCATCCACCATTCCGCTGTCAAGCGGACCTGGACGGTAAAGAGCAACAAGGGCTATGATATCGTCAAAGCATTCCGGCTGCAGCCTCACAAGCAGATCTCTCATGCCTGAACTTTCAAGCTGAAACACTCCGGTTGTGTCGCCTGATGCTAAAAGCCTATAAGTATCAGGATCTTTAAAATCAAGATTTGCAAAATCCGGAGGAACGCTGCCGCGTTCGGCAATAAGGGAAAGGGTTTTGGCAATAACGGTAAGGTTGCGGAGGCCTAAAAGATCAAATTTTACCAGCCCGATTTTCTCAACACATTTCATGTCAAACTGAGTTACCACCTCCCCTTTTTTGCCTCTGCATAACGGCAAATATTCCACAAGAGGTTTGTCTGCTATCACGACACCTGCGGCATGTGTTGATGCATGCCTGGGCAGCCCTTCGAGGACACGACATATCTTTAAGAGATCAGCTATTTCAGGATTCTTTTCTGCAAGGTGCTTAATCTTTGGTTCCTTTTTAAGCGCCTCATCAAGGCTTATATTCAAAACATCAGGCACCATCTTGGCGATTGAATCCACCTCGCGCAGCGGTATTCCAAGGGCGCGGCCGACATCACGTATAACCGCTCTGGTTTTGAGTTTTCCAAATGTTATGATCTGGGCGACATAATCGCCTCCACCGTATTTATTCACTATGTATTTAAAAATTTCTTCCCTGCCGTTTATGCAGAAATCAACATCAATATCCGGCATACTTTTTCTGGCGGGATTAAGAAAGCGTTCAAAAATAAGACCGTGCTCTATGGGATCCAGCTCTGTAATTTCCAGGCTATAGGCAACAAGACTTCCGGCTGCAGATCCTCTTCCCGGGCCTACCGGAATATTATTTTCTTTGGCATAATGTATAAAATCGGCAACAATCAGGAAATAACTCGGAAACTCCATATCCTTTATGATGGAAATTTCATACTCAAGACGGTCATTATAAATTTTCTCATCAATATCCGGATTCTTTGTTTTTATATGCTGTAATATGTTTGCGTATCCCTGCCTGACCTTTTGCTCGAAAACTTCAGCCGCAGTCTGGCCGGAAGAAGAATCCGAAGAAAGACCAAATTTCGGAAAGTGATATATGCTGCTTGATTTTGACAGAAAGTCAAATTCAACATTGCACCTTTTTGCAATGCTTACAGCGTTGTTAAGGGCGCCAGGATAAAGAGAAAAAGATGAATGCATCTCCTCTTTTGATTTAAAATAGAGCTGGTCGGTCGCAAATCTGAAACGATTCGGGTCGTGGATGGTTTTTCCGGTCTGTATGCACAAAAGCGCTTCATGTGCACGAACATCCTCTTTATCCAGGTAATGGCAGTCGTTGGTGGCTACAAGAGGAATTGAAAGCCTTTTGCTCATATCAAGAAGAGACTGATTAACCTTTTCCTGTATTGCAATCCCGTTGCTTTGAACTTCAAGAAAAAAGTTGTCCTCTCCAAAGATTTCAAGATAGGCACGTGCGGCTTCATCAGCCTTATCAATAGTATTTTCAATAATCAGCCTGGGAATTTCACCATGCATACATGCTGAAAGGCCGATAAGGCCCTTGCTGTATTCTCTTAAAATTTCTCTGTCTATACGTGGTTTATGGTAAAAGCCTTCAAGCTGTGCAATGGTAGCCAGTTTGCATAAATTGCGGTAACCTTCAAGATTTTCGGCTAAAATGACAAGGTGGGAAAGCCCTTTGTGATCAAACGGGGTTTTATCATTAATGGTTCGCGGAGCCACATAGCATTCGCACCCTATTATCGGCTTTATTCCAGCCTTTACAGCCTTTTCATAAAACTCAATAATTCCAAACATGGTGCCATGATCTGTAATGGCCACAGAATCCATGTCAAAATCAGATGCCCGTTTTAACAGGGCATCGATCCTTATGGCGCCGTCAAGAAGGCTGTATTGTGTGTGCACATGCAGATGGATAAAATCGAATGCCGGATTTGTCATTTCAGACCTCGTTAAAAATGATTTTTATATGGTCTTCAAGCCTTTTATTAATAACGACGGATCTGATAAAAATTGGACGTTTGGTCGGTCTGGGTTCAAAGGTTCAGGGTTCAGGGTTAATCGCTTCGCGAATTTTTTCGATACCACTGATTTTACTGGGTAAGCATCATGAATCTGTCAACCTCTGAACCTCTGAACCTCTGAACCTCTGAACGGTTATGTTTCAGATTAATCAAGCCGATAATTCGGGGCCTCTTTGGTAATTATTACATCATGAACATGGCTTTCGCGCATACCTGCAGCGCTTATCCTTATAAAGCGAGTCTTTTCCCTGAGTTCTCCAAGGGTTCGGCACCCAACATATCCCATTCCAGCCTTTAACCCTCCAATAAGCTGAAAAACATTAGCGGAAAGAGAACCTTTATACGGAACACGCCCGACAATGCCTTCCGGAACCAGTTTATCGTCCTCGGGCATTTCATCATGATAATACCTGTCCTTGCTGCCCTTTTTCATTGCCTCAATTGAACCCATGCCCCTGTATGCCTTGTAGCTGCGGCCCTGAAAAAGGATTAATTCGCCGGGGCTTTCCTCTGTGCCGGCAAAAAGCCCGCCTATCATTACCGTATGGGCTCCGGCGCCTATAGCCTTTGTAATATCGCCGGAAAACTTGATGCCTCCATCAGCAATTAAAGGAATGCCGGTTTTATTGGATATTGACCTGCAATTAATTATTGCAGTTAACTGGGGCACGCCTGCGCCTGCAATAATACGCGTAGTGCATATGGACCCCGGCCCGATTCCGATTTTTACCCCGTCAACACCTGCCTTGATAAGATCTTCAGCCCCTTTTGCCGTGCTGACATTGCCGGCAATCAGTTCAATGTTTTTGAAATTGCCTTTTAATGTTTTTACTGCATCAATAACATTTTTTGTATGTCCATGAGACGTATCTATTAATATAATATCTGCCCCTGCTGTGAGAAGGGCTTGCGCTCGTTCCTCCATATCAGAGCCAACTCCGATTGCCGCTCCAACCCTGAGCCTGCCCATGCTGTCTTTGCAGGCGTTTGGATATTTTTTTATTTTTTCAATGTCTTTTATTGTTATCATCCCCTTGAGCCGGCCATTTTTATCAACAACAAGAAGCTTTTCAATCCTGTGTTTATGAAGCAGCCTCTTGGATTCTTCCAGAGTAATTCCCTCGTGAACCGTTACAAGATTTTCCTTTGTCATAACTTCAGAGACTTTCTTCTGCATGTCTGTTTCAAATCGCAGGTCCCTGTTAGTTATGATACCAACCAGCTTATCCCCTATTGTAACCGGAATTCCGGAAATGCGGTACTGTTCCATCAGCTTCAATACTTCATGTACCAATTGGTCAGGATGTATCGTAATCGGATCAATAATCATACCGCTTTCAGATTTTTTAACCTTGTCAACCTCCAGAACCTGGCTTTCGATACTCATATTGCGGTGTATAAAACCCATACCACCTGCACGGGCCATGCTAATGGCCGTGTGCGCCTCTGTTACGGTATCCATGGCAGCGCTTACAATCGGAATATTAAGCGCAATATTTCTTGTCAACATGGTTGCGGTATTAACATCTTTCGGCAGCACATCGGAATAGTTCGGAATTATCAAAACATCATCAAAAGAAAAGGTTTCTTCAGGTGGTATTTTTATCATAAGTTTCCTCCGGGAAAGATTATTTTAAAAGCTTGAACTCATTTATCTAATTCGGTTGCTTGCGGCTCATATTCATCGAACAGCTCGCTATAATGCTTTTTCAAACAGTTGGGACAAATACTATGGCTGAATTCAGCCTCAGAATGTTTATGAATGTATGATTCAATTTGATTCCAATAACCTTTATCATCACGTATTTTTTTACAATAAGAACAAATCGGAAGTATTCCTTTTAATGTTTTGATTTCAGACAGGGCTTTTTCAAGTTCTTCTTTGCGGATCTGGAGCTCCTTATTCAAACCGCGCAATTTCATCACATTTAACTGGTTTACCTCCTCATATTTTTTTTCAATAATCTCCTTGTCTTTTTCCTGTTCAGCAATGATATCCTTCAGCATTGCTCTGGACATAAAAAATCTGGAAAGATACTCACGAACTGTGTTTTGAAATGGCCATTTTAAATGATACTCACAATATGGAGCGCCGTCGAAATAGCAACATTCCTCTTTGAATTTAAAAGGCTTTCCTGACCAGATGGTTGGTAAAAATGTATAAATACCTTGATTGAAAAGGCATAAATTTTTTGAAAGTTTCATTGATGAATCCCAGTGTAAACGAAGTATGGCCAAATTTCTTCTTATATGCACAAGTTCGACCTTTTTGCTCCGATTAAATTTGTCATTGATCGCCTGGGCGTGTTTGAAACTCTTTTTTGAAGACCAGAATGCTTTAACAAATATCTTTTGAATATAACCAAGAGATGAATTCTCAATAGAATATTTTGCAATCTTATAAGCAACCCTTTCATCGTGCATAATCGATTCAGCCCTTTTGAATAATTTAGAAATTACAGAGCTTGAAATCCAGTTGTTTGTATCCTGTAAAAAACTTTCAGGGTCGGGTAGGCTGTCTATTTCAGGGTCAAGGTCACGTAACAGTTCGGAACAATCACCGTTGTTATGAGCCCTCATATAATTTATAATGGACTTGGAATTTATACAGTTTACTTCTTTTTCCATGTAGCATACCTTATTGTGTTTGCATCAAATACTTATCCTGTTTTATCCAATCTTGCCAAAAGAAGGCCTAAGTACATATTTATTAAAGCCGGTAATGGCCAAAATAAATTTGGCTCCTTTACCGTCCTGAATTTGATGGAAATCAGGAGTGCGAGACTTGAGTTAATAATATTAAAAGCGAAATAGCAAATGGATTTACCTTTATCAATCTTTTATTTATTGTATTGACAATATAAAAGGATTAGGGAATTAAGGATTATAGGATTAGAAGGTTCTTTAACTTTTAGATATAATTATGCTTATTAAAATAAATTCAAAAAATCCGCAGGCGCGTCTCATCACAAAGACCGTTGAAACGCTCAAAAAAGGCGGAATAATCGCCTATCCAACAGATACCTTTTACGGAATAGGCTGTGATATTATGAACAAAAGGGCTATTGAGAAGATTTACCAGTTAAAGCAGCGAAATAAAAGCAAGCCATTTAGTTTTATTTGTTCAGGACTCAAAAATATCAGCCATTATGCCAAAATTTCAAATTATGCATATAAAACCATGAGACGGCTTTTGCCCGGACCTTATACTTTCATTCTGGAAGGGTCAAAACTTGTGCCCCAAATTATGTTGACCAAGCGAAAAACCGCGGGCATACGTGTACCTGACAATCAGATTTGCCTGATGCTTGTGGAAGAGCTTGGAAATCCTATTATCACAACAAGCGCAACAATGCCGGACGGAAGCATTATTCATGACCCATCCCTTATTCACGATTTTTTCAATTCAAGAATTGATATTGTAATTGACGGGCAAACCCCTGTCACGGGAAAACCCTCAAGTGTAATCTCCCTTATAGATGATATACCTAAGGTTATTCGCGAAGGTCTCGGCGATGTGAGTATTTTTATGTAAAATCAGACTGTTACCACTGGGAATTTTAGGACTCTTTACAGTTTTAGCCTATACGCAGTGGCTCACCAAAAACCCTTTTCTCTGCCTCATCGGCTCGGGGCTCGGCTTCATATACTTCAAATTGAGCGGCGTTGCTTTGCGTATACTCGAAAAGTTATTTGACTTCAACTTCCCCTTCAATTATGCTTTGTTCCACTGAGGACGGTTGCATCCTTCCTCCTTTTAAATGTTAGTTTTCCACCAATATCGTAATAAATTGGAGGAAGGATGTTTTCCGTTTTTATTTTTGAGTCTTTCAGATAGTTACAGCTATAGTCGATATTTACGAAAAAAGGTTACACTCAAATTATATTATAAACCCGGTGTCTTTGTGGCCACCTGAGCAGTTACGGAATTTGAAAAAAATGGATGATAGATCACCGATTTACAACAGCAGAATAATGAAAGTTTATTTAGAATACATTGGCAGGCATTATCCTGAGATAGATATTGATTCTATTCTGGAGTATGCGGAAATAGCCGAATATGAGGTGGAAGATCCTGCCTGCTGGTTCAGCCAGCATCAGGTTGATCGCTTTCACGAAACCCTGGTTGCAAAGACAGGCAATCCTGATCTCTCCAGAGAGGCGGGACGTTGTACAGCTCAATCCAGAGCAACTGGTGCATTAAAACAATACACGCTTGGATTGATGAGCCTGGCATCTGTTTACCTGCTGATGGAAAAGCTCTATGCTGTAATGAGTCGCGCAACTACCGTTAAAGCAAAAAAACTTGGGCCGAACAGGGTTGAAATTACATGCACCCCTAAACCCGGAGTAAATGAAAAACTGTATCAATGTGAAAATCGTATCGGCTCCTTTGAATCTCTGGCAAAATTGTTTACAAAAAGGTTTGCCAGGATAGAGCATCCATTATGTTTTCATAAAGGTGATGAGTGCTGTCGTTACATCATCACCTGGGAAAAGACTTTTTCTTTATTCTGGAGACAGATACGCAGCTATTCACTTTTGCTTAGCGTCGCAATCTCATCGGCTCTTTTTTTTATCATGCCGCCTATAAACTGGATTTTTTTTGTCTTATCATGCATCCTGCTGAATATTTTACTGTCATATTTTTCCGAATATCTTGAAAATAAGGAACTGCGCAAAACCATCAAAGCCCAAGGTGATGCAGCAGAAAATCTTATAAAAGAGATGAATATCCGCCACAATAATGCATTGCTTGTTCAGGAGATCGGACAGGCAACCTCAACGATTCTGGATGTTGATAAGATTGTCAACGCTGTGGTAGGCGCTATGGAAAAACGCCTTGATTTTGACCGCGGGATGGTCATGCTTGCACAAAAAAATAAGACCAGGCTGGCTTACACCAGAGGATACGGCTATAGTAAAGAACAGGAAGAAATTTTGAGGCAAAC
>Ga0307379_10006403_pt1 | contig 16183 bp, 20 predicted proteins | sample UN2MG_FD_202237 | JGI IMG/M metagenome (GOLD analysis project Ga0307379, IMG submission 202237) | Soil microbial communities from Risofladan, Vaasa, Finland - UN-2 | ecosystem: Environmental > Terrestrial > Soil > Coastal area > Acid sulfate soil | place: Finland: Risofladan, Vaasa | collected... | reverse complement strand
AATGTGGATATAGGTCTGACTATGGAACTCACGTTAAGTACTATATAGGGTAGCAAGATGATAGTTTTATGTATCAACGACAACAGACTGCCTCCTGGTGCAAACGTCCAAGAGGGCAAAGAGTACGAGGTAATGGAACAGTACAAGAACATGCTCGACCAAGTGGTCTATGTTATTAAGGGCGTTAATAACCAAGGTAGAACGAAGTTAGGCATGGAATGGAGAGGCTACAGAGCAGAACGATTCGTGCCGATCCAGACTGAAAAAATATTTAAACAAGAAAGTGAGTTTTTATACAATTAAAACACTATATTTACACAAAATCAAATCAAATGAGCAAATTATTTTTACTTGGAAGGGTAGCAGGTCTACCTAAAACAGAGATTAAAGTCACCACAGAATACATTGGAGATGGTAGCCATCCAAAATGGATGGGCAATAGTATCAAGGACTACAATATATTCACAAACTTCAACTACAAATTGTACGAGAATATTAAAAAAAACAGAAATTAAATAAAGATAAATAGTATGGAAAAAATAAAAGTATATTGGACAATGATGGACGGCAATAGCATTGATGTTGACGATATGGATATTCAGCATCTGAGAAATACATTGAAGATGATAATCAAAAATAAGGCAAGGGTTAATGTATCGAAGCAAAATTTTGAAATACATGGAGAGATAGCGCAAGATATGATTGATCAAGGATACCTTCAAGACCAAGAAGATTGGGATCCAAGGGATGACTTTAATTTTTTAAAATAATAAATTATGATATGGACAACAGACTCATCGTTACCAAAACTGACAATTTCTTACTCATTGATGTCACAGACATCGCAGAAAAACTTATCGATTCAGATGAGTTATTCATATGGGATGGCGAACACAAGTCTCTCGTGGAGTACGTCTTCGACATCAGAAAAGCAATCAGAGAAGGTAATAAAATAGTATTGGCTGGAGGACATCTGCCAAAGAAAAAATTCTCAGAATCAGAGAAAGTATTAATCGATGGTTATTGGTACGTAAAGTACTCAGACCTTTAAAAACAAATAACATGGGAAAATCAAAACAAATTTTTATGGAAATCAGACAAGAAGATAGCCAAGCATTAGAGCTTGAGTTTGAATCAAGAATTAAAAATCGAAGACCTAAACAATCAAGCACATCAACAATTATTTTAAAAAATTTATTTAAAAACTTTAATCCAAAGAAAATATGAAAGAGGAAATCTTTAATCAGTACGTATACGCAGTGTGCAAGGAAATGAAAGTAGACAACGTAGACTTTTTTGCAAAAACAAAGAAGCCAGATGTTGTAAAGGCGAGACATTTATTGTACTACCTATGCTTCAATAGACCAATGAGAACATATGAGATCCAAAAATTTATGAGTAACAATTATTACGAAACTGACCACTCAACTATAATCAGAGGAATAGATCGTATGAGCGAGGTCTTGAAAAAAGACAAAGACTACTCCAATCTTATAAAAAAAATAAAAAAATATGTATAGTTTAGAGGAAATATTTTTGATAGCATCAAATGATAGATACGCAAGTAAGATGGACTCAAGTTCATACGAATCTTCAATGCTGTATGGTATTAAGATAGTAAAGGATGAAACAACATCTGAGATACAGATATTCAGTACGTATGGAGACCACTACAAGGAGATTGACAAAGAAAGTTATGAAATATTTTTAAATAATGGTTGGAGATATGGAGTATATGTGTTATCTTTGGTGAACTATTGTGCAAATATAGACAGACTAGGTCAGTTGTTATCTTATCAGCTAAGTTTGGGCACAAAGATGAGCAAGAAGTCGATAATGTCCATCATGGAGGATAGAGACTACTTAATGGAGAAGAAAATGGAGGTAACAATTAAGTTTAACAATTTAAAATCAAATCAAAACAACAAAATAAAATAAAAAATTATGAAAGTAATATCAGAAACAACATTAAGAAACTTCAACGCATGGAGTGGAGCAGTAGAAACGAAAAAAACAATTATTGAAGCAGGGCAAGAGGAACAATTTGAATTAATGATTGAGGAACTTTATCCGAATGGATTGACAGAAACAGAATTAAATGACATACTTTGGTTTTCTGAATTGCATTTCTGAAGTTAATAGGTATAAATATAAACTAAAAAAAATAACAATTTAAAATCAAATCAAAATGAGTAACGAAAAACAATTAACAACATTTGAGAAGCTATCAGCAATCAATGTTAACGACAGAGTAGAGAAGAAGAACGGACTAACATACCTCTCATGGGCATGGGCATGGTCAGAGGTGAAGAAGTCTTGTCCTGATGCCGTGTACTATATCAATGATACTGAGTACGATGATGACCTTGGATTTATGTGCCATACTCAAGTATGCATCGGTGGTGAGACATTAGAGATGTGGCTTCCAGTGATGGATGGGGCGAACAAGTCAATGAAGAAAAGAGCGTACAAGTACACGACTCGTTATGGGGAGAAGTCAGTTGAGGGTGCAACCACTTTTGATATCAACAAAACTATCATGAGGTGTCTTGTTAAGAATCTTGCAATGTTTGGTTTAGGCATCTACATCTATGCAGGTGAAGATTTGCCAGAGGGCGAAGAGGCGGTTCAGACTGTGGCTAAAGAGATACAGAAAAAACCAGCTGGAAAGCTTACCCTAAAGCCAGGTGATGAGAATTGGGCAAAGGCATCTAAGTACGTTACCGAGAACAAAGCGGTAGGAGAGGAGCAATTAATCAATACGCTATCCTCCAAGTATTCAATCTCAGCTAAGTCAAAAGAAGAATTAATAAAACTAATCACTACAAAATGAGCAAGGAAATAATAGAAAAGCTTCGCAATGACGAAGATTATTACGGAAAATTTGGTAAGCAGTTTTTATCTAATTCAGACATCGGATCATTATTAGGTAACCCACTTGACTTTGGAAAGCAAGAAGATGATAATGTAAACTACGCAAAGGGAAGATACTTTCATCAATTAATATTAGAGCCTGAGAAGGCGTTAGAGACGATATTTGTTGATGCGTCTACCCGTACTACTAAAATATATAAAGAAGCGGTTGAGGAGCTTAATTTAGGCTTCATTCTTTTAAACAAAGAGGGCGAGGAGATTAGAGGTTGCGTTGACAACATGATCCAAAACTTTGAGTTCTTTGAGGGTATACGTGAGGATGGCAATCAGTACGAGGTTCCAGCTATCAAGGAGATAAAAGGAAAGATGTGGAAGGGTAAGGCTGATATCGTTTGCAAGGATAAGCTTATTGACCTTAAGACAACGAGCAACATCAACGACTTCAAATGGTCGGCAAGGAAGTACAACTATGATAGCCAATGCTACATCTACCAAGAACTCTTCGGTAAGCCATTAGTATTCTACGTGGTAGACAAAACAGATGGTAGGCTAGGTATCTTTAGACCAACTGAAGAATTCATCAAGAGAGGTGAGGATAAAGTTGAGAGAGCAATTGATGTATACGAAAAATTCTTTGGAGAAAATGCCACAGAAAAAATCGAAACATACTTCATTAACGAATATTTATAATACTTTTACATAGTTATCTCAGTTTAAGTTTCGGGGCTGGGTTAACTATTATTAATTCCGAAGCATAAATCAAATAAATATTTTATTATGAATCAAGAAAAAGTTTTTGCGAATGGGTTTTCATTCAAGAAAAATGCAGCTGCACCAGAATTTGTAGTTGGTAAACTGTCCATCAAAGCAGATGAGGCGGTTGAGTTCATCCAATCCCATGTTAAAAAGGGTTGGATCAACATTGATATCAAACAAGCAAAGAATGGAAACTACTATTGCGAGTTAGATACCTATGAACCAGTAGCTAAGGAGGAATATTAGCACTAAATAACCTAAAGAAAGGGGGATTAATTTCCCCCTTTTAAACCAAACAAAACACAAAATACCCCCTCTCTACTTATATATATATAGAAATATATAACTTTATTATTTTTTCCCTACATAGGGGGAATAAAAAACAAGCATTTTCAACATAACAATTAGTAATCAGATAGTTAGGTATTAAAAATCAACATAAAATCAACATAAGATGACATATAATGTAACAATTTTCAAGAACATAAAGGAGACGGATATATTGTTCTACCGAGACGTAAAGGTTCTCCTTGATAGGGTAAAGAACGGAGAGTCAAAGAATTTAGTTAAAAAAATACGTGCAGAAAAAGATAAGTCTGAGCGTAATGAATTAAAAAAATTACTTCCAGCGATTTGTTTTAGCGGTAAGTTTAACAAAAGAAATGATAGTTCATTGGTCGAGCATAGCGGATTGATATGTTTGGACTTTGATGGGTACGACAGAACCAGAGACTTACTTTTTGACAAGGATAAATTGTCAAAGGATAAGTTTGTATTCTCTGTGTTCGTATCTCCTTCAGGAAATGGGCTTAAGGTCTTGATGAAGATTCCGACAGAGGTCAACAACCACGTTAGCTACTTCAACGCAATTGGCAAACACTTCAACTCACCACACTTTGATTCAGTGGTTAAGAATGTGTCTCGTGTATGTTACGAGTCGTTTGACCCTTTGATTTACATCAACTATGATTCAAAGATATGGACTGTTCTTGATGATCCAGAGTATATCGAGGTAGTTAAGAATGTTGATGCGCCAACGATAGCAATAACAGATGAGAACAAGATAGTTGAGATTCTTGTGAAATGGTGGACAAAGAAGTATCCGATGGTAGATGGTCAGAGAAATCATAATGTATTTGTTTTGGCTATGGCGTTCAATGATTATGGAATTGCAAAGTCATTAGCTGGTTATGTCTTGAACCAGTACTCAGACACCGACTTCCCAATTAGTGAGATATCTCGCACAATTGATTCCGCATATGCAAATACAGGAAACTTTGGTTCTAAGTATTATGAGGATACTGAAAAAATAAGTGAGATAAAGTCACAACTTAACAATGGTGTATCAAAAAATGATATTCGCTATCAGTTAAAGGGGTCAGATATTGATAGCGAGATAATTGAATTAGTTCTAAATAGAATTGAGAATAGTGATTCATTGGATGTTTTTTGGACTAAAAACGATAAAGGTTTAGTTAAAATAATTCATCACAAATTCAAAACATTTCTTGAAGACAGTGGATTCTATAAGTTTTGTCCAGAGGGGGGAAAAAATTATGTATTCGTAAAGGTTACAAATAATTTAGTTGACCACACTTCTGAGAAAGATATTAAGGATTTCATATTGAATTATCTTGAGACCATGGATGATATGGCTATTTATAATTACTTCGCAGACCAGACGAGATTCTTTAAGGAAGATTTCTTGACTCTGTTGTCTACCATTGACATCTACTTCATAGAAGATACTAAGGATACATCGTATTTGTACTATATTAATTGTGCAGTTAAGATTACTGAAAACACAGTAGAGCCAATTGACTACCTTGACTTAGGTGGTTACGTTTGGAAGGATCATGTTGTTGATAGAGTTTTTGATATATGTGACGATAACTCATGCGATTACAAACAGTTCATTGGACGCATATGTGCTAACGATGAGGCTAGGGTAAAGACATTGGAAAGTACCATTGGATTCTTGCTGCATGGTTATAAGAATTTATCATATTGTCCAGCTATAATTCTAAATGATGAGATGATTAGCGACAATCCAGAGGGCGGAACGGGTAAAGGATTATTCATGAGCGCAATAGGGAAAATGAAGAAGTTGGTTGTAATTGATGGCAAGGCATTTGCGTTTGAGAAATCATTCCCTTATCAATTGGTATCAGCAGACACACAAGCTTTATGTTTTGATGATGTTAAGAAACACTTTGACTTTGAAAGATTGTTCAGTGTGGTAACAGAAGGTTTAACGCTTGAGAAGAAGAATAAAGATGCTATTAAGATCCCATTTAGCAGGTCTCCAAAGATCGCTATTACAACAAACTATGCCATCAAAGGTAGTGGTAACTCATTTGCAAGACGTAAGTGGGAGGTTGAACTTCACCAGCACTACAGTAAGGATTATACTCCATTAGATGAGTTTGGGAAACATTTCTTTGCTGATTGGGATGAGTTTGAGTGGTGTCAGTTTGACAATTATATGATATCATGTCTTCAATTATATCTTGGTAAAGGACTGATTAAGGGTTCATTTGTTAATCTTGAAATTAGAAATTTATCAGCAGAGACATCACCTGATTTCATTGAGTGGTGTGGGTTAGTTAATGGTGCTGAGGCGAATCACGAGCTTAGAGTAGGTTTCAAGGTTAGGCTACAAGATGCCTATAATGAATTTATTTCTGAGTACCCTGATTATGCTCCAAAGTCAAGGTATAGCGTAAGCAGGATGAAGTTTGCAAAATGGGTATATGCATATGCATTATTCATGACTGATGTAGCTCCTGAGATTGGAAGAGACATGCATGGTAAATGGATGTACATTAGGAGGTCATTGGGTGATTCGCCAAAAGTTTTAAGCAAATCGGTAATCAACGACAAATAACACACTTACACTGGATTAGACACACATAAGATTGAGGAGTTTCTTTAGGGCATCAGATAACGGACAAGGCTATGAATAGTAAAACCCTTATGTGCGGTGGGGTTTATAAATACCGTGCTTAATTAAATATATGTATTATGCCAAATGGCGGAAGTGGGAGTAGGAAAACCCCTCAAAACCTAACGAAAATCAGCAACAAAGAGCTGGTAAACTCTCCTAAAACTGCATTAGTTATGATAGAGGTTAAAAACAGGTTAAATTCTGGTAAAATGAAACTACCAATAGGGTTTGACAAATCAAAAAGCGATGTTTCTACTTTGATGGGCATCAAAAAGAAAGGTTACAAATAAATAACCTTAACGGTGCGGTGGCAAGGGTTTTATTATTTATAGCCCTTGTTACCAAATCGTTTTAATGTTTGGTAACACCAAAACAAGAAAATGTTTTAATATTTCTTGTTGACTGTTATGAGCCGTTTAAATGGCGTAACTTTGTCCAGTTTTTTGCGCAAAAAACTGGACATTTAAAAATAAATATATGTTAGTGATTGATAGAAAGCTAGGGTATTCTGATGAAATGATGTATAGTTACTGTCAGATTCTTGCCTCAGTTGTGAATAAAACAATAGACGTAAAGACTGGGAGAGGGAAGAACGTGACAATTACAAGAGTTCTTAAGCACTCTACTCATAAAGATGCTATTGAGAAAATAAACAATAGTGTTGATTATTATAAAGAACTAATGGAAAAACCAAAATGTAAAGTAGAATTTAGAGACTATCAGAATGATATAATATCAAGGGGTAGTAGCTTAATGCTTAAGCATAGATTTGTGTATTTAGCAATGGAGGTTAGGACTGGTAAGACACTCACTAGTCTCGGTATAGCTAATTCAGTAGGAGCGACAAGCGTACTATTCGTAACTAAAAAGAAAGCGATAAGCAGCATACAGGATGATTATGATTTACTGCTTCCCTCGTATAGAATTGTGATTATAAATTACGAATCATTACATCTGGTGGATGATAGTTTTGATCTAATCATACTTGATGAAGCCCATGGCATGGGGGCTATACCTAAGCCAAGCAAAAGGGCGAAACAAGTCAAGGAGATGATCATGAAGAATGGTTATCCATACGTAATACTTTTGTCAGGTACTCCGACTCCAGAGTCGTATAGTCAGATGTATCACCAGGTATATGGCATACGGAATAATCCATTCAGTGAGTTTAAAAACTTTTACAGATTCTGTGACAAGTATGTTAATGTGAAGGAGAGAAAGATAAATGGGCTAATGATTAAGGACTATAAAGATGGTCTGGAGTCGATCATTAATGCGATGTCACCATACACAATAAACTATACGCAGAAGCAAGCTGGTTTCAAGGTTGATACTCGTGAGCATGTCATGGAAGTAGAAATGAGTGATACTGTTTATCAAATTGCTAAGAAGCTAAAGAAGGATCTTGTTGTTGAAGGTAAAGACGAAGTTATTCTTGCCGACACACCAGTGAAACTAATGATGAAGCTCCATCAGTTGTACTCAGGAACAATTAAGTTTGAGTCTGGAGCATCAATGATTATTGACCCATCAAAGGCTCAGTTTATATACGATAACTTCTGCAATGTAAAGATTGGTATCTTTTATAAATTTAAAGAGGAACTGAATGCACTCATGCAGATATACGGTAAGGAATACTTAACAACAGATCTTAGCGAGTTTGACACCACTGATAAGTCAATAGCATTGCAGATAGTTTCTGGTCGTGAAGGCATAAGCCTAAAGAAAGCTGATGCGCTTGTGTACTTCAATATAGACTTTAGCGCAACTAGTTACTGGCAGAGCAGAGATAGGATGACTACCAAGGATAGATTGGAAAGCGATGTCTATTGGATATTCGCAAAAGGAGGAATAGAAAGGGATATATACAAAACAGTTATAGAGAAAAAAGATTATACATTAAATCATTTTAAAAAAAATAACACAAATGAATGAAGAAAACCAAATAAAAACAGTAGTTTTGTTAGGAATTACTAACATAATGATACAATACATTGAAGATATATCATTTGACCACCCTAATTTAATTAGATACGGGTTAAAGAAATCGTTAAAAAATGCTGTATCTGAGATTGAGAAACAGCATGAGAGAATATTCATGGGATTAGAGGGTGAACAGAGAACAGGAGTCGCTGAACAGATTAATGATATATCATTAAAGTTTCACGATTGGGTATTCAATGAGTTTAAATTTGATAATAATAAATAATTATGGAAAGCAAGAAAAACAAAAACGCAGGCAAGCACCCGTCATATGACAAGCTAAATATGTCTGAAGAAAGACGCAAAAAGAAGTTGGCGTATGATAAGAAGTATGGAGCATCGGCTGCTAGAAAAAAGTATAGAGCTGAACTAAATGCCGCCAATAAAAAGGCAGGTACGTATGGCAATGGAGATGACAAGGATATGAGTCATGGCAAAAACGGGAAGCTAAGTAGTGAGCCTCAGTCTAAGAACAGAGCACGTAATGGTCAGAATGGTAAAACCACAAAAAAGAAATGACCGAACAGCAGATACAAAGCAAGAGGATTAAGCAATTAGAGGCAGAGGGGTACTACGTACTAAAACTGGTAAAGACCAACAAAAATGGGATACCCGACATAGTCGCTATAGCTCCAAATGCTGATGTAGTTTTCAGTGAGGTAAAAACGTTAAAAGGAAAGACATCACCTCTTCAGGATTATAGACTGAAAGAGCTGAGTGAATACGGTTTTAAAACAGAAGTATATAGAGGTGAGTGACATATAAGTTATCTCAACCAAGTATAAACCCTAATAATTTAAAAATGACTATACGAAAAAGATTAAAGCCAATGGAGGCTAGCGCACTAGGCTTAGAGTTAAAAATAGGTACGGATGGAAACGGTAAATATAGACTAAATAAAAATCAACTTATTCAACTAAAGGAACTTAGAAGCAAAGGAGTTATATCATCCTGCGAATCAAAAGACATAGATCCTACTACAGTAAAGCATCTATGGAAAAAGGATAAGGAGTCATCTGTGTTTGTGAAAAACCCACTATACATAGAGCCAGATATAAGAGATGCAATTGAAGACATGAAGATTCTTCATGATAGATCAATGAAAGAACAGAAGGATTATGCATTTAAGTATCCAGAGTTTAAGCATGAAAAATCAAACGATCCACACTGTTTGCTATTCGATGCAGCGGATATCCACATAGGAAAGATTTGCAGCTCTTTTGAGACTGGTGAGGACTACAACTCTCAGATTGCCGTTAAAAGAGTTAAAGAAGGATTAGATGGCATATTAAACAAAGCCAAGGGATTTAATTTTGATCAAGTAATATTTGTTGCTGGAAACGACATCCTTCATATTGACAACCCAAAACGAACAACAACAAGTGGGACTGCGCAGGATACAGACGGGATGTGGTATGATAATTTCATGATGGCTAAGAGATTACTTATTGAGGTAATTGAAAAACTTCTAACCATAGCTGATGTTAAGGTTGTTTTTAATCCATCTAATCACGATTTTACCCATGGTTTTATGCTACTTGACTCTGTTTCAAGTTGGTTTCATAATTGCGAACAAGTCACATTCGACAACGATATGAGACACAGAAAGTATACTGTTTATGGTCAGAACCTAATCGGAACAACACACATGGATGGCGCAAAGATTGATAAGCTCCATGGTCTTATGGCTGAAGAGGCTAGTGAACACTGGCATAACTGTAAGCATAGATATATTTATGGGCATCATATACACCATAAAACAAGTAAAGATTTCTTTAGCGTATGTATAGAGACGCTCAGAAGTCCTAGCGGTACAGATGGATGGCATCATAGAAACGGATTTCAGCATGCCCCAAAAGCAATTGAGGCGTTTATACACCACCCAACGCAGGGTCAGGTGTCAAGAATTACACACATATTTTAATTAAACACAATGGAAAAAATAGATAAAATTGAATTTCAGAAAAGAGATGCAAAAAGATTAAAGGGAATAATACAGGATACATTATGTATCGATGTATGTGAAAAGAAAAGAACTGAAGATATTGTTAATGCTAGAATAATATACTCACACATACTTCGTGAGAGGGGGCATAGTCTTTTATCAATAGGTCATTCAATAGAAAAAGATCACGCTACAATAATTCACTACCTGCGTAATATTGACGGGTGGAGGGCTAAGGATGCAGAATTTCTTAAAATATATAAAGATGTTCACGATAGATTTATTAGCACCACAGAAGACTTGATTGCCTTTTCTAATGAGGCAATTGAATCAGAAAGAATTGCGTCTTTAGAGGAGATTGCTATTGATTTAAAAATTAGTAATAGATTACTAATTGAAAGAACTGAGGAACTTGAAGGTGAGCTAAAAAAGTTTCAAAAGTTTGGTAAGATATATGATGTCGTTAATGAAAGAACAAGAGTTTCTGATAAGGAGTTGGTCCTGTGCGGAATAAAAGAATTCTATAATGGCTTGTATTTAAAATAAAATTTATATATTTGACAATGAAAAAAATATCAGCATTTGATTCAGAGCGATTAATCCGTATAAATATTCTTATGGATGGCATACATGACTCATGTAACAATATCTACGAGCACCTTGTTGATGGTGAGTTCGATGACTTGATACCAGTCTTGAATGTATTAATCGCTGAACTAAAGAGATTGAAGTCATCAGTAGAGTAGTGGAAAGGGTAAGGGCAGTGATAACACCACTGCCCTTTTTTTTTATTACTTCTTTGTCTTCATAACTCTTTTAGGAAGTTTCTCTGGGATCTTATCCCACTTCGCTTCTTGCTCCCATCTCTTAGCTATCTCTGGCTTATTCTTATACATAAACCTTTTCTGTGCTTCACTTTTAAACGGCATAACTTTTAGTTTTTAATTTCTACCTCCCACCAATCTTTACTTCCAGGTGGAGTGTAATTAAAAGTCTCATCTTTAATGTCAGTTTTTATTTCTCTCTTTAGTTTTTCAATTTCTTTTTTCAATTTTTCCTCATCGTAAAATTCTGATTCTTCGCCAAATGTTTCTTCATATAGTTCTGGATCATATCTTTTCATATCAGTTTTGTTATCGTATTTGCCGAGCTTTTCCTTTTCAGCAACTTTATCTTCTTTTAATTTCTCTTTTTCTTCTTTGCTCAGTTTTATTTCATTTGATAAACCATTATATAGTGCCTTCTTATAAACTTTATTAACATCTTTGTAAAGAGGTATAAAGCCCATTACCCCTAAAAGATCAAGTGGAACTCTTATTCCTTTTTCACTTTTCTGTCTATTAATTTTTTTAAGTTTAGACTCTTCGTCATTTTCAATCTTATCTAAGATTAACTTTAAAGCACTAATTTCTTCTGCATCATTAGACTCTGAAATCTTTTTCTTTATATTTTCTTTCTTTTTATTATTTTCCTTTTGTTTTTCAGCATCAATTTCAATATCCTCCTCTAGAGTTTTTTTAATTGCATATTCAATAGCTTTTATACCTGGAGCCATCGGTCCAGAACCAGCTATTAGATAATCAATTATATCGTTGCTTAACTTCCCGTCTTTATCTCTTGGTATCAATGAGTATGAGAGAGAGTGTTTGTATTTGTTATAATCCTTACCATCTCTCAGAATTTCAAAATAATTTTCATTAGCAAATTCTACACCATAATTAATAAGTTGTTTCGTTACGTTCCCAAAATCTCTTCCCAATATCATAGATGTAGTGCTAGAAAGGATAGCATTAGATAATGATTCTCCTGTAGTTGGTTCGTCTTCATCCTCTTCATCATCCCACCCAAATAAATATGCAATAGTAGAATACATACCATTAGCAAACATTTTCGACAGTAGAGTATAAGTAACCATACGAGTAGCCGATGCTGCAATTAGTGCTCCACCTTTTTTTCTTCCTACTCCTCCACCAGTATAAACTGCGTATATGCCTGTTCTAGCAGTTATGTATTCAAATATTAGGAACGTCTGCATATAGTTATTGAATGTATTGAATACTTTCTTCCAATTTGCTTGGTTTTGACTAGACCCTTTTAAAATGCCAGACAGGGGGTTGTTTGTGGCTCCAGCCATAACGCTTAGTTTATCAGCATTTTTAGTAGCTTCATCTAGTTCAGACTTATACTTATTCATATAGTCTTCATTGTTTTCAGAAATTTTATCAAAGTCTGGCTTCAGTCCTGTTGCTTTTTCAAATGATTTAGAGAATTCACCAAACCACAACGGAACAGCTACTATTTTATCTGGTGTTGATATTATCTTGTCAGCTAAATTTCCCGTTGAATCTTGTAATCTTTTAACAGTTTTATTGTACCCCTTAGATATTACATTCCCTAGACCTGTCCTAGCTTTTAGTGTTTTTGAATTACTGTCTATTTTAGAGGTAATGTCAACAGATCTTGAATCTAATCCTCCATTGGGGTAGTTCTTGGTTGTTTGAGTGCTGTTCAAATTCACCATTGAATTTACAGCCTTGTCTGAAGTTAGAAATTTTACACCTAACCCAGCACCTGTTGTAAATGCAGATCGATTGGCTATTAAAGCAAAAGCCATATTTGAAGATAGCTCAGCAGCAGCTCTAGGCAAACTGGCTAGTACAGCTCTATATCCATTTTTCTTTATCCAATCTGAAACATCATCAAATATACTTGTTTCTGAGTAAGAAGTAATTAATACATTCTCAACAGCCTCATCAAATGCAGAATTTATAGCATTAGCAATCTTTAGTTCCTCTGTGTTTTCTCTTATTTTATCTCCCTTAAGATCTTTTATAGTTCCGCTTAAAGTTCTTCTAGATATTCTTATTGGCTCTGTTAAATTAAAATCCATAAGTACATACTTGGCTGCTTTTGATGCAGCTGAGTACGCATTAAAGTTTAGTGCTGATACACCACCACCTCTCTCAATCAATGATTTACCTTTAGTTGATGGTTTGATATTTTTTGCATAATTAGAAACTTCTGACGGAGAAGACATTTCGCCTTCAAGACCTTCAGATAGTACGTTTAAGTGGACGTAGTTATCTCTTGGGATGATAGTTTTGCCTCTAATTACAGCAGCTGTGAATATTGCTTTTTCTTGCAATAATTTACTTTGCTCTTGAAGAATTTCTATGGATTTCTTTTCCGCAGAATTAAATGAGTCATATATTTTTTTTGTGTCAAAATTACCCTCATCATTAAATAACTTTTTATTGTTAAGTATTTCATTTAAAATATTACCTTCTATATTTTTGCTGGTTTTTGTTGACGCATCAAGCTTTCCTATTGTCTTTTTTACAAATTCTACAGCGTGATTAACCTCTTTATTACCTACATTTGAGTCATGCTCAAGTTGTATCAAGTATATTTGCTGTAGAAATGACGATTTAAGCGTTTTATTTATATCTCTTCCAAATGATTTCGCTACACCATCCATTGCTACATCTATTCTCTTTAATATTTTAGTTAATTGAGTCTTGTAGTTTGCGTATCCAGAAGCCACACCCTTGAAAACAGAATCATACATTGATGTTGATTCATAGTTTCCAAATATTTGATCAATATAAAACAAAGGATTTCTTCGGATCATCTCTAAAATGTATCCTTTTTTAGTTATCTTAGATTTTAATTTGGTATAAAGACCTGTAACACGAAGAATTTTTGCTTTAAGAATGCTTTCTTTTAGGTTTTGTTCGTTACCAATAGAGGTTAGCTTCTCAACCATTAATTGTGTAAAGTTGTTTACGTACCCATTATTTATATTATCTATAAGCTTTACTATATTTTTTAGGTCACTATTTGATAATCCGTTAAGGTTATCTGATTTTAATAGCTTCTCAAATCTTCCAGCTAAGTTTCTCTCAAGCCTACTTGATAATTCAGATATCTTTAAAAAAGGACTGCTTTGAATTTCTTTTATAAGATCATCTTTTTCTTGCTTTATTTCAGCTTCAGTCATTACTGGCTTCGATTCTGATTCTACAATAAAGCCCTTGTACTTCTTCATCAATTTAGCCTCAGTCTCTTCAATATCCCCCTCCTTGATCATTTTATTTATCGACTCAGAAAAATTAAGCTTACCATCCTTATCAAATACCTTATGTTCAGATTGAGCAAATCTATCAGCTAAAACAATAGCCGTTGAGTTTTCTTCATCTATTGCATCGAATATAGTAGACATCTGTTCTTTTACACTAGATATCTCTGGAACAGTCAATACAGCCTTCTTTTCACCAAATGCTTCTACTAGTTCCATGTACGTATCAAGCACACTTAACGGTATCATTTTTGGGTTTATAGAAAACAACTTATTCAAGCTACCTGCAATAGCTGTTAATTGACCTAATTTTGTTTTGATATTCTTCTTCGCAGAAGAACTCATTGATTTTGCTCTTGCTATTTTTTTACGATACTCAGCATCTGAAAATACATCAGCCATATAATCAATAAAAGAATCCACAGAATTTTGGTCAACCAAATCAACCTTTTCCAATCTAGAAATTACACTCATCATCTGAGCCGTAGTTATCTCACCTTTTTTATATAATAGTTTAAGATCGCTTATTAGTTGTTTTTTGGACTCATTTTGAGCTTTCTTTAAATCTTTAGCCCCCCTGTTGGCATCCATTATCTGCTTCTTCAACATTACCATTTCTGATATTGTTATATTCTTAATGTCCTTTAACTTGCCAAGTATTCTTTTCGCAGATGGTGCTGATTTTTCTTTAGCTCCAAACCTCTTTCTTATTTCACGATACACACTCTCTCTTTCAGTGGAATCCATTTCTTTGTATTCCTTTGAGCCCTCGAAGTAAGCTATTGCAGCCTTAAGTATTTTTTTAGGGTCTGTGTTTTCTCCTACATTTCTGCTTTTAATTTTAGACTCTATGCCACTTATTATCTTGTTTCTTCTTTCTTTAGATGTAGGTCCGCTTGATTTTTTCTCTTTTAATAATTTATTAGCATCATCCGTTAATGATTTTTCAGCAAATTGTATAGCACTTTTTTTACCGTTATCTGACAAACTATCATACCACTTAGAATTCTTAAGTGCTTTTATTCCTTCCGCAACAGCTTCAGCTATAGTCCCTCCAGCTTCAACAGCTCTTGCTATCGCCTCTAGCGTTGTGTTCCATGCAGCATCAAATATTGGCTTGGGGCTTGACGATAGATTTCTTAAATCGATTGGAGCTTTTAGGCTTCTTATCTTTTTTGATAACTCAGATGCCGATTCTTTGATCGATTTTGTTTCTACAGCTTTATATTCACTAGTTTTTCTACCATCAGGCATGACGAAGTAATCAGGGTTGAAGTCACCCCATTTAGATATAGCCGACATATTGCCGTACATTGTACCAAAACCATTTGATATCTGAGGTATACCATCCTGCTTAGTGCTCTCTCTCAGCCTAGCCATCTCATAATCAGTCAGTTCTCTTGAGATTTCTAATGACATTGTATCTTCATAAACCTTGCCACCTTCTTTTTTAATCTCCGCTTTATTGAGTATTTTAACATCACTCGGTAATGCATCTATAATATTAGCTTCCGTTAATTCTTTTTTCCCTCCTACCTCTAAACCAATATTCAAAAACGTACCCTTCGGAATATTGTCAACCTTCACAGTACCAGTCTTA
>Ga0307379_10006400_pt1 | contig 16190 bp, 10 predicted proteins | sample UN2MG_FD_202237 | JGI IMG/M metagenome (GOLD analysis project Ga0307379, IMG submission 202237) | Soil microbial communities from Risofladan, Vaasa, Finland - UN-2 | ecosystem: Environmental > Terrestrial > Soil > Coastal area > Acid sulfate soil | place: Finland: Risofladan, Vaasa | collected... | reverse complement strand
TACCTGGGCCGAGTGAAGGCTCAGGGCGGCATGGCGTTTGTGGCGCATCCCGAGGGCAGCATGGTCCGCGAGTTCAACCTCAAACTGAACGCGTGGACTTACTGGGACAGCCCGGATTATACGGGCTTGGAGATCTGGTCGTACATGCACGACTGGATCCGCGGCTGCACCATCCGCAGGCTGCGGCACTACATCACGCAGCCCGACGCGCACGTGTCCGGGCCCGGGCGCGAGGTGCTGGCACTGTGGGACCGGTTGGCCGGCACGCGTCGAATGGTGGGCATCGGCTCGCTCGACAATCACGCGGCGAATTTTCCGCTGCGCAAGTGCTGCTGGAAATTGCTGAAGATATTCCCGCACGAATTCGCCTTCAAGACCGTTCGCACGCACATACTCGTGCCGCCGCTGACGGGCAGGTCGCAGGAAGACGTAGACGCGGTGCTGGCGGCGCTGAAGAGCGGCCGCTGTTACATAGACTACGCTCCGCTGGGCGACGGCACCGGTTTTCGGTTTACCGCCGAGCAAAACGGACAAGAATACCAGATGGGAGACGAACTGGCGGCGGCGGGCAAGCCCGTGACTTTCAGGGCATCGTGTCCGCGCGATGCCGAGCTTTCATTGCTGCGTGATGGGCAGGTAGAGAAGGTGCAGGTTGGCAGGGCGCTGGAGCATTCAACGGCCGCGGCGGGCGTGTTTCGCGTGGAGGCTTGCATCGGCGGCAGGGCGTGGGTGTTCAGCAATCACATCTACGTGAGAGTGTGAAAAACCTGCAAGACTTTGCAGCGGTGCTGCAAGAATTTGCAGAAAGCACGCTCCGCTCTGTGTTTTAGCGCGGTCCGTTCTTTTGCAGAATAGCTTGTGTCATAAGCACATCGGCGACACGCGGTCGATGGCGGCGAGAATTGGCACGGAATTTGCACTTTGGTTGTGTTAAGCAGGCACAACCAGGGGCGGATCGCCGGCAGCCTATGAGCTTTTCGCCGAAGGCCGTGGTTCTGATCCCTGGGCAGTGTCGCGAAAAGGAGAATGCATGTTCTCACAAGAGGTGCGCCGTTCTGAAGTGCATATCGAAACAACAGCGAAGGCGGCAGTGAGCGTGGAGCAGTTGCTGGGGGAAACGAAATCCCTGCTCAACAGCGAAACCAGAGCCTGCCGAAAGACTTCCGACGGCGGCACGTTCTTTGTCGTCGTTTGCGATAGGGAAGAGGAGTTGGACAGGCTCCTGTTCAGGATAGAAAAGATCCGCGGGGCGGTCGTTCACGAGTGCCACTGTCCGTAACGCCGCGGAGAGGTTTTTCCCTTCCCGGTGACGTAACCGGGGAGACCTGGCTTTTTGATTTTCAGGCACAAGACAGAGAGACATTACTGAGCGCTTGTATGACAAAATCGAACAGATGTCAGGACCGTGAATTGGAGTTTGTGGGCAAAGCCAGGCCGAAGAAGCTTGGGGAAATCGGATTCGTTGAAAAAAAGGGCAGGAGCAGGATCCTTCGGGGCGAGGGGAACGTCGAAATCTTCTTCCCCCATAAGGAGGACCGCAAGAGCATATACTACAGCAAACGCGTGTTTCTAGCCTCATTCGCCGAGTATCTCGGCTGAAATCAGAACCTTTGCGATGGCATTCCCCTGCACACGGGGCGCGCGATGCTTTCATCCGATGCCGCGCGGAGTGCGGGCATTGTGCGCCTCGAGGCACGCGGGCGGTACTGTGCCGCAGGAAACAGTGAAGCTGCAACCTGACACCAATCGGCTCCGCCGTTGCGCGGACCCGTAGTCGCGGAATAGCCCTTGATGCTGCTTTCCAATATACTGACGCCCGGCGACATCTGCCTGAACCTCAAATCGACGCGCAAGATGGACGCCATAAAGGAAATGGTCGACAGAATAGCCGAGAACGGGCGGATTGTCGACAGGGTGCAGCTTTTCGATGCCATAGTCGAACGCGAGGAGCTGCAGACGACCGCACTCAACAGCGGAGCTGCCGTGCCGCACGCCCGAATCGACGCAGCCCTGCCGCACGCGAAGACCGATGCCGTGAGCAGCATCATAATGGGGCTGGGCATTTCGCAGCAGGGGATCGACTTCGGCGCCGCCGACCACACCCCCGCCCACCTTGTCTTCCTCATTGCAGCACCCAAAAACGCCAGCGCCGAATACCTCCAGTTGCTCCAGGCCGTCTGCAAGCTCCTCCAGGCAAAAGGCTTCCGCGAAAAAATGCTTCTGGCACAATCGCCCGGCGACGTGCTGAGCGCCATCAACGAAAGCGAAAAGGACCTCGTGCTGTAGGGCATGCCCCAGCAAACGACACCACGTTGGGCAGGTTTGACAGGCGGTTTGCCCGCCTCGCCGCATACGCATTTTGCATTGACTCTCCGGCCGGCGCCTCTATAATGAGGTTAGGAGACGAATTCTCATTATGAGCGATTCCGTGCAGAGAATTACCAACGATCTGCATGCCTTGGCGGAGCGCCACCGGATGGCCGCATTTGGCGTGGCCGACCTCACCGCGCTGTCCGAGCAGAAGCCCGATGTGCTATCCGACGTAGGCGATGGCTTCACGCGGGCAGTGGTGATTGGCGTGCGGCTGCAGGATGCCGTGTTGCAGGGGGTGAACGACCGGCCCACGCCGCTGTATTTCCACCTCTACCGGCAGGCCAACTATGAGCTCGACCGCACGGCGTTCGATGCGGCCGGCCTGCTGCAAGCCGCCGGCTGCCGCGCGATTGCGATTCCGGCATCGCAGGTGATCGCGCGAAACCCGATGCGCGGGCACCTGTCGCACAAGCTGCTGGGCTGGGCGGCCGGCATCGGCTGGATCGGCCGCAGCTCGCTGCTGGTTCATCCGCGGTTTGGCGCAAGGATGCGATACGTGTCGGTGCTTACCGATGCGCCGCTGGAGGCCGGCAGGCCGGCGGAAGACCAGTGCGGCGAGTGCCGCAAGTGCGCCGCCGCGTGCCCAGCGGGTGCAATACATCAGAGCTTCCGCGATTTCGATCTCGATAAATGCTATGAAAAGCTGTGCGAGTTTGCCCGGATGCCGGGCATCGGGCAGCATATCTGCGGCGTGTGCGTGAAGGCGTGCACCGGCCGCGAAAACGGCTGAAACATCTTGCACCCGGGCGGCGTCTAACAGGCCGGAGGGCAAAGCGAGCAGAGAGTGGCAATGCGATGAAGCAGCACAGGCACGGCATCCATCCGTCGATCAGCGGCCATCAACCGCCCGATGAGCGTATGGCGCGGCTGATCAGCCGCGCGCCCGCGTGGGCGGCATCGGCGGTGCTGCACGTGGTGATGATCGGCCTGCTGCTTCAGCTTTCCAGCGTAACGGAGCGGCCCGAGCCAAAAACCTGCCTGGTGAGCATAACAAACCGAAGCGACACCACGCTGGATAAAGGCGACGACAAGCCGGCCGACCTCAACCCGGGCATCGCAACCGCGATCGATCCCGCGGCGTTTGAATACGACGAGAACAGCACGGAGAAGGACCAGTCGCTGCAGGATGTGGCCAGGGCGCTGGATGTGCCGCGCCTGATTTCGATGGGGGGCTACGCCGCGCGCAGCGGCCGCAAGCAGATCGCATCGCAGGGCGGCGGCACGCCCGGGTCCGAAAGCGCCGTAGACTTGGCGCTCGAGTGGCTTCAGCGGCACCAAAGCCCCGATGGCGCGTGGCGCGCGCGCGACTACACCGCCGGTTGCTACACAGGCGTGCCCTGCGGGCGCATCGATGACGTGCTGAGCGGCATCGAGCCGGGCCTCACCGGCCTGGCTGCGATGGCCTTTCTGGGCGCCGGCCACACCGACGACACCCAACCGTTTGGCAGCACCGTGCGGCGTGCTCTGGAATACCTGATGAAGATTCAGAACGCCGACGGCTCGTTCGGCTTGGCCGGCGGCTCGCACCTGATCTACAACCACGCCATCTGCACGCTGGCCTTGTGCGAAGCCTACGGCATGACGCAGGGGCGCGTATACAAGAACTCTGCCGAGAAGGCAATCGCGTACCTGCTGAAGGCACAACACACCGACGGCGGGTGGGGTTATGCGCGGGCCGACAACCGATTCCGGAGCGACGTGTCGGTTACCGGCTGGCAGGTAATGGCGCTGAAATCAGCCGCGATGGCGAGAATCCGCATTCCGGCTGAAGCGTGGCAAAGCTGCATCAGCTACATCGATAGCGCCAGCGACAGCAACGGGCTGTCGGGCTATCACGAAGCGGGGCGGCTGCTCACGCCGAAGAACCCGTCCACCGTGGCGGTGGGCCTGCTGTGCCGGCAGTTTGCACCGATCTCGCCAAACCCCGAGATGATGGCTACCATCACCGATTACATGGCCGGCACGCTGCCGATGGAGTACGAGGAGGGCTTCTTTTACTACGCCTACTACGGCAGCCTGGGCCTCTACCAGTATGGCGGGCCGAAGTGGGACAAATGGAACGCGCACGTGCGCGACCTGCTGGTGAGGCTGCAGAAGAAGGAAGGCTGCGAGACGGGCAGTTGGGACCCCGGCTCGCATCGGTGGGCGTCGTGGGCCGGCAGAGTGTATTCCACGGCGTTATCCGCGCTCACGCTGGAGGTGTATTACCGATATCTGCCGATTCACCGGGGCTCGGTGGATGAAACGCCCGAGGGGATCGTTTTGCGCGATTACAAAAAGGCACTCGAAGGCTACCGCCTGTATGTGAGGCTTGCAGAGGATCCGGCCACGCCGCCCGGAAAGGTCGACGCGATCCGCGAGGCGGCGGTGGTGCTGCTGGAAAAGTACCGCGGGAGCTCGCATGGGCTGAAGAACGCCGATGCCGCGTTTGTGAAGGAAGAGCGCAAGCGGCTGGCCGCCACGAGAATCCGTCTGGCCACCATCCACATGCGCACAAAACGGTATTCGAAGTGCATCGAAGAGGTGCGCGATTTTGCGAAGAAGTTTCCGGAGTCGGAAGACCAGGAAGTGGCGAAAAAACTTTGTGCGGGCGCAATGGCGCTCCTCGCCGGCAGCATGGAGCAGAACGGCGAGGAAGAGATTGCAAAGCGCTTGCGGCGCGAGGCGGTGGAAGATTATTACAAGCAGATCGTGCGGGACCCGAACCAGCCGCTGGCGGTTTACCTGCAGGTGGCCGATGAGTTTTTCGTGCGCGAAGACTGGCATCGCGCGGCGGACGTTTATTCGCAGATACTCGACCGCTTCGGCGGCGAGCCGCAGGTGGAGAAAAGCCGCGATGCGATGCGGCTGAGGCTCGCCCGCTGCCTCACGCATTCCGGCCGCCACACCGATGCGTTGAAGCTCTTTGATGAGCTGGGCGAGCAGGCGAATACGCGGGCCGGCCTGGAGGCACTGAGCGAGTGCTACGTGCAAATGAAGCGTTACGACGAGGCACTCGCCCTTTACGTGCGGCTGCGACGCGGCAGCGAGGAGGGCAGCCCCGAATGGTGGCAGGCGCAATACAACGTGGCAAAGGTGCTGGTGCTGCTGGGGCGGACGCGTGAGTGCGAGCAGCTCATTGCGTTTCAGAAGGTGATCCGCCCGCAGATGGGCGGCCCCGAGCTTGCGGCGAAATTCGAGAACCTCCTTCGCACCGGCCGCGCAAACTGACCGGAATTCCGGCGCAAAACCAGCGGCGCACGTGTTAAAATAACGAAGGCCAATTGCATTCACCTTCCCTGCTTTCCATGCGGCCAGATCGCTGTTATTTCTTTTATCATTGACGGCTCGGTTGTTTTCTGCTATAAATATTCCCTTTAATGTTTCGGGATAGCGTCCGATCATAGAGCGACAAGCCACAAAACAGGAGTTTTCAAGCGTTGGCAAACAGCCTCGTTATAGTTGAATCACCCGCGAAAGCGAAAACCATAAAGAAATTCCTCGGCAAGGGCTACGACGTTGAATCGTCGATGGGCCACGTGCGCGATCTGCCGGCCAGCAAGTTCGGCATCGACATCGAGCACGGCTTCAAGCCCTCCTACCAGGTTATTGCCACTCGCAAGGCGCTGATCAAGAAGCTCGTGGCGAAGGCGAAGAAATGCGACTTCGTATACCTGGCGCCCGACCGCGACCGCGAGGGCGAGGCGATTGCGTGGCACCTGGCGCAGGCGCTGAAGCTCAAGCCCGAAAAGACCTTCCGCGTGTCGTTCAATGAAATCACCAAGAAGGCCATCACGGAGGCGTTCAAAACGCCCGGGCAGATCGACGAGGACAAAGTGAACGCGCAGCAGGCGCGCCGTATCCTCGACCGCATCGTGGGCTACGAGCTGAGCCCGCTGCTGTGGAAGAAGATCGCGCGCGGCCTGAGCGCCGGGCGTGTGCAGTCGGTGGCCGTGAAGCTGGTGGTCGAGCGCGAGCGCGAGATTGCGGCGTTCAAGACCGAAGAATTCTGGCGGGTGACGGCGACGCTCTCGCCCGTTGACGGCCCGGGCAGCGAAATAGTGTTTTCGGCCGAACTGAAGGCCGTGAACGGCGAGAAGTTCAAGCCCGTGAACGAGGAGCAGGCAAAGGCATTCCTGCCGGCGCTCGAGCGGGGCGATTATTCCGTTGTGCGGACGAAGAAGAGGATTCACAAGTCTTCGCCGTCGGCGCCTTTCAACACTAGCGCGTTGCAGCAGCAGGCGGCAAACGAGCTGGGTTTTTCGGCCGCGCGCACGATGCTGATCGCGCAGCAGCTTTATGAAGGTCTGGACGCCGGCAGCGAGGGCGCGGTTGGCCTTATCACTTACATGCGAACCGATTCATTCCGCATAGCGGACGAGGCGATGGAGGAATGCCGCGGCTTCATCGAGGCCGAATTCGGCGCGAAATACCTGTCGGAGAAGCCGCGCGTATTCGCGTCGCGCAAGGGTGCCCAGGAAGCGCACGAAGCCATACGGCCCACGTCGGTGCTGCGCACGCCCGAACAGCTCGCGTCGCACCTCGACCGCGACCAGTTGAGGCTTTACACATTGATCTGGAACCGCTTCGTGGCCACGCAGATGGCCGCGGCCGAATACGAGATCACGGAAATTGACATCAAGGCGGCGGGCAGGGATTCAGCCGCGCCCGTTGAAGGCATTTTTGCCGCACGCGGCCGCGTGATCAAATTCGACGGCCATACGAGAGTTTCCGGACAGCGAAAGGCCGACGAGCAGACCCTGCCGGCTATGGTGGAGAACGATAGGCTGAAGCTTCACAAGCTCGATCCGTCGCAGCATTTCACCAAGCCGCCCGCTCGCTACACCGAGGCCAGCCTCGTGAAGACGCTCGAAAAGGAAGGCATCGGCCGGCCAAGCACATACGCCACGATCATTTCCACCATCCAGGACCGCGGATACGTGGAGCAGCGCGAGAAGAAATTCTACGCCACCGAACTCGCCATGATCGTTACGGATCGGCTGTCCGAGCATTTCATGGACATCATCGACACGAAGTTCACGTCGAGGATGGAAGAGAAGCTGGACAAGATCGAGGATGCCCAGGCCGATTATCAGGACGTGCTGAGCGAATTCTACAAGCTGTTCAGTGCAGACATGGAAAACGCCAAAAACAGCATGGAGAAATTTGTGGAGCAAACCGAGCACAAGTGCGAGAAATGCGGCGAGCCGATGCTGATCCGCATCAGCAAGAACGGCAGGTTCCTGGCGTGCAGCGGTTTTCCGAAATGCCGCAATACGGTGCCGCTGGACAGCGAGAACAACCCGGAAACGCCCGAGCAGACCGACGAGAAATGTGCGAAGTGCGGTGCTCCGATGATCGTGAAGAGCGGCTCGAGGGGCAAATTCCTCGCGTGCTCCGCATACCCCGAATGCAAGAATACCGCAAGCCTCGAAAACGGCCAGAGCACGGTGGAATCAACCGACCAGGCGTGCGACAAGTGCGGCGCTCCCATGGTGATTCGCACCGGGCGGCGCGGCAAGTTTGCCGCGTGCTCCGCATTCCCCAAGTGCCGCAACGCCAAGCCGGTGGACGCCGAGGGGAAGATCGTGGAGCCGGTGAAGGCCGAAGAGAAGTGCGAGAAATGCGGATCGGATATGATCCTGAGGTCGGGCAGGCGCGGCAAGTTCTTCGCGTGCTCGGGCTATCCCAAGTGCCGAAATACGCGTGCCGTGAAAGGCGAGGAGGCGCCGGCGCCGGAGCCTACGGACATCAAGTGCGAGAAGTGCGGCAAGCCGATGGTGATCCGCACCAGCACACGCGGGCGGTTCCTCGGCTGCTCCGGGTATCCCGAATGCAAGAATACTGCGAAGATGCCGGCCGAGGCCGAAAAGCCAGAGACGACGCCGGCAAGCCCGTAAGATTCAGAACCAGGCTTGAGAATGGAAAACTATCTCGAAAGCCTGTACCGCTCGTTCGCGGCTGAGCGGAACAGGATATTTTGAGATAGTTTTCCTTATTTCAAGGCGAAGGCCAAGGCGAGATGCGGACGTAATCCTGCGTTCGTGCACTCCTTGGCATGGCTACAGCTTAAGATTCGAGCGCGCAAATTCGAACGCGAGAATTCGCGTGCGGAGGCTGCGGGGGGGGCGGGCGGAAGATCGGGGGCTGTATCATGCACCCAGTAGATACACCCGCCCGGCCAGCAGGGTGAGCGTTCCCTTTGCCTGGGTCGTCTCGCCGCTCTCGAGATCGGTGGCCCGGCCCACGTACGCATGTTTCGCGTCCTCGAACGCCCATATCACGGATGGCTGGTTGTGCTCGTCGAGCCAGAGAGTGTACTTGCCGCCTTCGGTGAGGCGCAATCGTTCCATATGGGGCAACGCGGCGAGGTAGAGGTGGTTGACGCGGGCGTATTCCTCGGCGTTATTTCCCCCTGGCAGGGACGGCGGCGGGAGTTTGACTCCACGATGCTCCGCTCCCCAAGGCCGCGCGTCCAGGCAGGGGACGGCGCGGTGTCCAACCATCCAGAAATATTTGTCGGGCGTGAGCCGTCCATCCGCGCATGGATTGTCGCTGAAGAAGCCTGGGCTAGCGTCGAGCCAGGCAAACATGTCGTCGTTGCGCAGTGTCGTGCTCCAGCCGCGTCGTCGCAACCGCCATAAGCCGTCGGGTTCGTTGTCGAACCCGTACATCCCCACGTTGGTGATCCCGAAGATGGTCACTGTTTCGCAGCGCTGGCCAGTGAAACCGAGCTTTTGAAGGGCGGCCTGAAAACGCCATATCTCCTCAGCCTGCGGCGCCTTGTCCGGAGCCTGCCAGTCCACGCAAGTAGCGCCCATGTTCTGGTAGGAGTCCCAGAAGATGGCGTCGAGCCCCGTCTCGGCCCTGATGCGCGATATGGACTCCAGCAGGTAGTCTGCATACTTGCTGCGCATGCGTCCGCAGCACAGATGCGGGTAGCCGCCATCCCAGGGGTCGCCGTTGGCTTCGCGCAGGATCCATTCGGGATGTTCGGCCCACAGCCGCGACTTCATGTCGAATTCAAGCCCGAACCACTGCCACATCCTGATTCCTTGGGCGTGGGCCGCGTCGTACAGCCGCTTCATGGCCGCATTGCCGCCGAATTCATCCGCGAAGATGTATTCGTAGTTGCAGCAGACGTTCTTGTCCTCGCGTTTCGGATCGTTTGATGTTCCGATGAATACTCCGTGTGTTTCGACGTCGGTGTAGCCCAGCCTGCGGTAGGTCGGCAGAGCGGCGATCAGCGCGTCCACCCACTCCGGCCCGTACACGCCCAGCTCGGCATTCCACAGCATCACCCAGAGCTGAGGGCGTGGCCGTTCGGCGGCGAATCCGTAGTTGGAGTGAATGCGGCCGCGTACCTCGGTGAAGGCATCCAGCCACAGGTTTCGCCATTCGTGCCGCTTCAGCGGCCGCGGGTGGCGATAGACCAGCAGCTTTCGCTCCGGCGCCGCTGCGTGCTCAGAGAGCGGGAAGAATGGGCGGTCGGTGTGGTGGATCACATCTTCATCTGCAAACTTCGCCAGCCGTGCGCGCGTGAGCGACGGCTTCTCGGCGAAAAGACACATCGCCAAGTTGTCCTTCACCTGGAAATCCAATGGCGAGGCGCCGGCGCAGCGCGGCAGCATGTCCATCGGATACGAGCCGCCCCACGTTTTACCGTCATCGCCGCGCTTCTGGAATTGCTCGATGGTCGAGAACGCACTGTCGGCGCGGACAGATTGCTCCAGGTCGATGCTCGAAAGATCCTGCTGGATGAGAGTGCATCCGGCGGCGCTGCCGCCAAGCTCCCAGGTCGTGTCTTCGATCAGCCAGTGCACCGGATGGCCGGGGCAATGCACCTCCACCTGCATGGCAAGGCCGGTCCAGGTGTTCTCGTGGATAGTCTCGATGGTTTCGCGAAACCGCCAGCGGAAGGTGGCCGTGGGCGGGGCCAAGCTTCGCGTGGCCACGCGCGCGTCACCCAAGGCGTCGGCGCACTGAAGGCGAGGCATCCATGTGCCCACCGATGAGAACACGATCAAAGCCTCGGAGGCGGTGGCCTTCACTTCGCGGAGCCGGAAGGTATCGAACCGGAACCCATCGTCGGACTCGGTGTAGACCATCCACGGGAGCGCTGGGGAACGCAATGGCGTCTCGTTAAAATGTACATCGGCGATGCCCGCAAAGTGTTCTTTCGTGCCCGCCAGCGTCAGCACGAATCCATTCGAGAATTCAAGCGAGGGCAGGCAGGTCTGCTTGGTGAGCTTTCCCATGTTCTATCCTTTGTTCTATCCTCTGGTCAATCGGCCTGCCTTTAGGGCGCCTTTTGCTGTTTAACGTATTCCTGCCGAATGCTGGGGCGTCACACGCTAGACCACGTTTTCTTCCGCCCAGTTCTTCAGGCGCTCTGCTGCATCCGGCGAGCCGAATGTAACCGCGCCGCTCGCCACGCTGATCTCGGCCAGTTGGTTGGGCTTGATTCGCGCCCGCGCCAGAATGCTCCATCTGCCCTGCGCAGGCGCCACCTCGTGCAAGCCCACCAGCAGCCGCGCGGCCGCTTCGCTGCCAAGCTTTTTCAGCATCGACAGCGTTTCCGGCTTCTGCACCATCCTGCCCGCGGAGGCGAAGAGGCGCAGCCCGCGGGCACGGTCGCGCACCGACAGCCCGCCCGCCGGATCGAGGTAACCCATACCAGCGTATTGCGACATCACCTGATGCCCGATCAAGACATCGGCACCGAGCATGAACTGCCCGATGAATTCATCGCTAGCGGACAATTTGTCGAGCAGCGGCATCGGCGATTTCGTGTTGTGCTCGGTGCCGTTGAACACCGGGAAACCGTGCTTTGCGGCGGCATCAAGGATGGCCGCAAGCCGCTCGGGTGTGTTGCGGTGGGGGATCACCTCGATGGCATAGAGGCCGCAGCTCTCGATCTCGGCGAAAAGCTTTTCGAGGTCTTCCTCAAGCTCCACCACAGGGTTGCCCAGGACGGGATAGGAAGGTATGGCGCCATACTCGCGATACATCGCGATCATGCGCTCCCACGAGATGAATGCGTCGGGCGATTCCTCCACGTAGGCTGGCTTGCCGGCCTTCAGCAGGGTGGCGCGCAGCATGTTTTGATAGCCGGCGCTGGTCGATAATTCCTGCTCGGGGAATTCGCCGCAAAGCTGCTTCAGGAACGGCACGCGGGCGGCGGGCAGCGAGCGGTCTATCAATTCGGCGAGTGCCTGGCACACGTGGCGTTCGGTGGTATTGCCGTGCGGCGTGAGCGCGAGCACGTCGTCGAACGTGAGCCGCAGGGCCGGCTGCATGACCGCGAGCATCGTGTTCAGTTTATTGACGATCTCGCGGTTGCGGCGCATGAGCGACTCGCGCATGGTTTGCAGGTCTAGTGCGCCCTGCGAGCCGCCGGGGAGGTCGTGCATGACGCCTTTGGCCGAGAGGTAGGTGCGGCCGGGGTTGCCGGGGTCGTTGCAGCGCACGCCGGCCTGCTGCAGCCTGGCGCTGAGCGCCACGGCTTCCATGCTGAACGTTGCCCGAAGGCCGAGGATGGTGCAGGCCTGGCGGAATTCATCGTGACCGCCGATGGTGTAATGGTCGTTGATGCCCAGCACGTCGAGCCCGGCCTGAAAACCCTGCCAGGCAGCTTCGGAGGGGCTGGCGAATATGCTGAACGAGGCGTTGGTATGAACGTGCGTGTTGGTGCCGCGCCGCTGAGCGGGTGCAGGGATTCTGCCGGTATCGACAAGGCATTTGAGCTCGGCGAGAGCGTCTAGCCTGTCGATGCCTGCCCAAGGCTGTTTTCTGTTTGCCTTGATGAATTGCTTGTAGCCAAGCTCGGTTTTGCGCGGGTTTCCCAGGGCGCGGATGAGGTGGTCGGTTTTCATGGAAGATGCCCAATCTCAGGAGCCAGAAGCCGATGGTGTTTGTGGTGGTGTTCAGTTGAACGTCCGGTGTTGGTGTTGATGCTCGCCTGTTTCCTATTCCTTGTCGGGATGCTTGGTAGGCACAGTGATGGTGAAAGTGCTGCCTTCGCCCACCTTGCTTTTGACGCTCACCTTGCCGCCGTGTATTTCAACGAACTTGCGGACGACGGAGAGGCCGAGGCCGATGCCGCGGCGTCCGAATTCGTATTCGCCCGACGAGTGATGGGAGGTATCGAATGTGCCGAAGAATTCGGTGAAGATGTAGGGCAGCTCCTCAGGCGGAATTCCCACGCCCGTATCGCTAACGGATATCTCGACGAATGGTTCGGTTTTGCTGCTCCTTGCGTGGATGGTGATGTGGCCTTCGTCGGGGGTGAATTTTATGGCGTTGGTGAGGAGGTTGACGATGGCATCAATAATCATCGGCGGCTCAACCTCGAGCATCGGCAGGTTCTGCTCGATCTTGATATCGAGGTGCTGGTGTCTTATCTCGATGAACGGCTGGACCTGCCCGAGCGATTTGTCGATCAGCTCTGCCGCGGCAACGGGTTTGGTGTCGAGCACGTGATGCCATTCCCTCGCTTCCATCAGCTTTGCCATGTTCACTACTATTGCGCCCAGCCGGTCTGCGCTTTCGAGAATGGACTTCAGCTCCTTGGGTGGCTTGGCCGATTGCCTGGCCAGCAGGCGTGCAAAACCGGAAATGACGAAGACGGGCGTGCGCAGCTCGTGGCTTGCTATGTCGATGAATACCGACTTCAGCCTGTCGAGCTCTTTGAGCTCGCGATAGGCGCGCTGCAAGTCGTCGTTGGCCATTTTCAGCGAGCTGTTTGCTTCCTTCAGTTCCTGCATCAGCCGGCGGCGGTCGATCAGGAGCTGATACTGCTCCATTGCCTGGGAGATGATGGACTTGAGCTCTTCGGGTTCCCAAGGCTTGGTTATGTAGCGGTAAACGTTTCCCTGGTTGATGGCGTCGACGACGGCGCGCACGTCGGCATAGCCGGTGAAAACGAGCCGGATGATGTCGGGGTATTGCTCCTTCATCTGTGCGAGGAACTCGACGCCGGTCATCTCGGGCATGCGCTGGTCGGCCATGACCACGTGCACTTCGTTCTCTTCGAGCACGCGCAGTGCTTCGGGCCCGCTTCGCGCGGTGTACACTCGGTAGTCAAGGCGGAAGAGGTCGTAGAGCGAGTGGAGGATGTTGATCTCGTCGTCGACTACAAGGAGAGGGCGCTTTTCCCTGTTTGTCATTCGTTGGTCTCCATCGCCTTGAGCGGCAGGCTTACAGAGAACGTGGCACCCTGGCCGGGCAGGCTGCGCACCTGGATGGTGCCGTTGTGTTCGCGGACGATGCCGTAGCTGACGCTAAGGCCGAGGCCGGTGCCGTCGCCTTGTTTCTTGGTGGTGAAAAAGGGGTCGAAGATTTTCGACAGATGCTCGGGCGCAATGCCGCAGCCGGTGTCGGAAACCTGCACGACCACGTGGTCTTCGCGGGTGTGCGTTCGCAGCGTAATAGTGCCGCCGTTGCCCATTGCCTGGATTGCATTGACAATGAGGTTGAGGAATACCTGGTTGAGCCGGCCGGGATAGCTGCGAACGAGGGGCACCTTGTCGTATTCGCGCACCACGTGTATTCCCTTCGACACGAGGTGGTAGCCGACGAGCTCGAGCGTGGTATCGAGGGAATGCTCGATGTCGAGGTTCTCCGCTTCCAGGTTGTCGGGCCGCGAGAAGTCCTTGAGGTCGGATACGATCGTTTTCACGCGGTTCAGCCCGTTCATAGTGCTCGAGAAGATGCGGTCGACGCTTCTCTCGAGGTAGTCGATATCCAGTTCATTCTCGCGTTCCTCCACCTTCTTCAGCTCGGGCGTATCGAGGTTCATTGCCTTCTTGAGCTTCCTGTACTGCAGCAGGATTCCGATGATCGCGCGATAGTCCCGCTCGATCACCGAGAGGTTGTTGAGTATGAAGGAGAGCGGGTTGTTTATCTCGTGAGCTACGCCGGCCACGAGCTGGCCGAGCGACGCAAGCTTCTCGGCTTGGATCATATTCGCCTGCGTGTCGCGGAGCTTTATCATTGCTTCCTCGAGCTTGGTTCGTGCCTCAACGGCTTTACGGTTCTCTTCGGCATATTCACGTGTGCGCAGCTGCACAATCTCTTCGAGCGTCTCCTGGTTTTTCATGAGCGCATCGGCCATGCGGTTAAACTCGCGTGCGAGGTCGTCCAGCTCGTCGCCTCCGGGTGCAGGGCCGCTCACGGCCGGCTGCGAGTGGTGCGGGTTGATACGGTGCGAGAGGTCGCCATCCGCCAGTTTTCGCGCACCCTTGATCAGCCGCTTGATCGGCAATACGATGTTCCTGTGCGACATGTAATAGCCGATCAGGAAAAAGAAACCGATGCTGGCGGCGGCGAAGATGACGAGCAGGTTTATCCTGCCGGCAATCCGGCTCGGCCTGGAGGCGGTGTCTTTGCGAACGACCACTAGTAGGTGCCCGGGGCCGCCGGGCAGAGGCACGCGGCTCTCGCCCGTCATAGTGCTTGCGCCGCCGGGGGTCGCTGTGTTGCTGGCCTTGCGGATCGACAGTGCCAATTCGCCGCCATAGTAGATATCGGTATCGCTGTCGCGGCCATGCATAGCATCTTTCGAGAAACTGAGCAGGCAGGCAGCGTCGAAGGTGATTCGGGCAATGCCGAGCAGGCGCGCATCGGTGTCGTGTATTCCCACGCAAATCACCACGTCGAATGCGGCCGCCGCGTTCTTCTCGATGAGAACCACCGGCTCGGAGTGGTGTTTGAGCGCAGCGCGCCACCAGGGGGCGGTGCTCCAGTAGAGCATTTGCGGCTTCGACGCGGCGGCGAGCGCGCGGCCGGAAGGCGCGAGAAGCAAGAGCGCCTTCGAGTTTTCGTTCTGCTGCCGGAATGATTGCATCAGCGTGGTAACGTCATTGTGAAGGATCGAACGCAACGGCTCGTCATATTCGCTGATGGCAGACCAGCCTTCGTTCGCATCGGGGGCGGCGGGCGGCTCTTCGTTGTGCTTGCGCAGGAAATCGATTGCTGCAGGATTGTGTGCGATCTGGCGGCTTTGGGCGGCTAGCGCGTCGAGCACGAGGCGGATATAACGGGCCGATGCCTCGGCCTGCTCGTTTGCGTCATGCTGAACGAGCTGGCGCAATTGGATGGCCGAGTCGTAATACGCGAAGGTTATGGCGGTCACAAGCGGAACAACGCTTGCGACGAAAAGGACCGCCGCCAACTTTATGGGGATGCTCATTCTCATTGCTGTGTTACGGCTGGTGCATGCGGGTCCGTATCCGTGTGGACCGGGATACGTTGGAAAGAAACATCCTGGCAGGTATATGCTAATCTTTTTCCCCCAAAAAACCAAAGGAAAAGCACCACCGGGCGCATTGTCGAATCGCCCGCTTGCAATGCTGTTCCTCACGGATATAATATCGAAGCTATAGAGGAGGAGGAACTGCAATGAAAATAGCTTTGACCGGCGACGTCATGCTGGGCCGGCTGGTGAACGATTGCCTGATGCACAAGCCGCCTTCGTATCCTTGGGGCAACACGCTGCCGTTGATTCGCGAGGCAGACTTCGCGCTTGTCAACCTCGAATGCGCGCTCACCAGCTCGCCGAAGATGTGGACGCGAACGCCGAAGGTTTTCTTCTTCAAGGCCGATCCCAACGTGGGCGTGAGAGTTTTGAAGGCCGCCGGTATCAACTGCGTGAATCTGGCAAACAACCACGTGCTCGATTACGAAGAAGAGGGGCTGCGCGAGACGCTCGAGACGCTTGAGCGTGCCGGCATTGCGTGGTGCGGCGCCGGCCGCGACCTGCGCGAGGCATCGCGGCCGGCTATCGTCAGCGCCGCCGGCTTGCGGGTGGCCGTGATCGGCGCCACCGACAACGAACC
>Ga0307379_10006396_pt1 | contig 16197 bp, 11 predicted proteins | sample UN2MG_FD_202237 | JGI IMG/M metagenome (GOLD analysis project Ga0307379, IMG submission 202237) | Soil microbial communities from Risofladan, Vaasa, Finland - UN-2 | ecosystem: Environmental > Terrestrial > Soil > Coastal area > Acid sulfate soil | place: Finland: Risofladan, Vaasa | collected... | reverse complement strand
CTTCTCCGTCCTGGACGACGTGGATGCGGTTGGCAATCTTGTTGTGCCGCAGGGCGTGAAGAGTAAGTTCCACATCCGCCGGGCTATCCTCAACCAGAAGGATTTCAATTTCTTCATTCACTATGAACCTCCTTCGTCGGCCCATCCGCTGCGCTCGAGGCATCCCCGGGCGAGCCAAGAGTAAAGAAAAACGTCGCTCCCTTGTCCGGCTCCGCCTCCGCCCAGACCTGCCCGCCGTGCTTGTGGATGATTCGCTGCACGGTCGCCAGGCCCACGCCCGTGCCCTTGAAGTCCTCTTGGCGATGCAGGCGCTGAAAAACGCCGAAGAGCTTGTCGACATGTTTCATGCTGAAACCGACCCCGTTGTCGCGAACGAAAACAACAAGCTGCTCGTTTCGATTTACCTTTCCAACCTCAATAATCGCGTTGGGCCGGCGTCGGGTGAATTTGACGGCATTGGAAATAAGATTCTCAAACACTTGTCTCAGCAGGCCGGGGTCACAACGAAGAGGGGGCAAGGAGGCGATCTTCCATTGAATGTCACGTCCCTGGGCCTCGGCCTTAAGCCCCTCCAGAACATCTTCCACCATGGAGTTCAAACTCGTTTTCTTCAAGCTCAACTGACTGCGGCCTACTCGCGACAGATTCAGCAAATCGTCGATGAGCTGGCCCATGCGCAGCGCGCCCTCGCGGATCCGGTGCAGATACCGTCGCGCGCCCTCCGGCAGATCGGTGCCGTGTTCCTCGAGGAGCAGTCTCGAAAACCCGTCGATATGCCGAAGCGGCGCGCGAAGATCGTGCGAGACCGAGTAGGTGAAAGCCTCTAATTCCTCATTGGCGGCGGCGAGCTGGGCGTTAACGCGTTGGACCTCCTTCTCGGCTTGTTTACGATCAGTGATGTCCCGAGCGGCTGCATAAATGATCTGCTTGTCACGGGAAGGAACCGCAGTCCACCTCAGCCATCTGTACGTCCCATCCTTGGCCTGATAGCGATTCTCAAATGAGACCGTTTCCAGGCCGGTTGAGAGCTTTCGGGCTTCGGCAATCGTGGCCTCGCGGTCTGCGGGGTGAACCAGATCGACGTAGGGGGCGGCGAGTAGTTCTTCCTGCGTATAGCCGAGCGTTGTCTCCCACGCCGGATTGAGCCGCTTGAAGTATCCGTCGAAGCCGGCGATGCAGAACATGTCCTGCGACAGCGCAAAAAAGCGGTCGAGTTCCTCGCTGCGCTTGCGCGCCCGCAGGATCTCCAACCAATAGTGCAACGTGGTTGAGGGCACATCTCTGTGGAGGAATTCCGCCGGCGGCTTGTAGTAGAAGTTATCGTAGAACCCGGTTCCCACAACAATGGCGGGATGAGTGGAAATAACATCCAAGAGCATCGCTGGCCCAAAACGGCGACGGTCGTACGGGCAGATGGCCAAGCATTTGCTGCCGGGGAAGAAATCATTCAGCTTGGACTCATATTCGATCAGCCGCTCGGAGCCGGGCGCCCCTCGCAACGCCCAAGTCATTTCTCCCGTAACCCGCAATGCAGAGTAGCCCTCCGCAGCAGCCTGCTCAGCCGTCTCGCGAAGGAAGGCAATCATCCTGTCCGGGTTGAAACGAACCTCTCTCAGGTAGGTCTCCTCCGGGGTGGCAAATACCAGTTGTCCACGATTCAGAAAAGGTTTCGGGTCGAACCCGTCATCGGCCAGATATCTCAGCAGGTCTTCGGGGGTGTGGGTGTCGGCGACGTAGACGACTTTCTCGCCCCTTTCCAATCCCAGCCGGAGATAAGGGGTGAGCAGCGCCCGGTGTTCTTCCTCCGTCTCATAGAGGCAACAGAGGTGATGGCCCGGGCAGAGGTCGGAGAGTGCCCGCGGAGCGTTAACAGCTTTCATAATGTCCATGATTTCGGAAGCGAACCCTGAAATCGCCCCGGCGCCCTCACCGCCAAGCGATTGTCGGCCCCACGCCCTGCCGGCGTTTCAAAACGCACTGGACCCTACGTGATCACGCTGCCGCCCTTGCTACGGACGGGTAGCACTGTGGGCCACGGGACACTTCACCCATGTTCCCCTGCACTGTTATCGGCATCAATCCACGAGGACTTGAGTCCCAATTGGGCAAAGATCACTTCGGCTGGGTGGGGAAACAGTTCTGTTATTGAATTAGTAAAAGGTCTTCTTGTGGGTCAGTTGAGTGTCGGATTGGCGGCTCAATGCTTGGGTTGAGAGCCGGTAGCTCCTCTCGAAAGCGCCGCTGGGGCGGGGAGTATTAGCAGCGCTTCATGCCCATCTAAGTCCCCGCCTCGTAGCGGACGCCGTAGACCCAGCGTCCGGTGCCCTGCATTTCAGAGCGGCGAACTACTCGCGCACGCGACTCGATGTTGTCGGCGCCGGTATTGTAGGGGCAGGTGACCTGAATGGCCTCCCCGATCTCGTAGCGCTTCTCGCTGATGAACGCGATGCCGCCCTTGGACACGTTTTCGCTCTTGGTGAACTCCTCGGTCCCGTACCAATTGCGGACGCGGATCGGGAGGCGGAGGGAAACCCGTGCGCTGGCCCGCCGCTCCTTGAAAGTGGCAGCGCTTCCCACGCCTTCGCCGGCGGCGGTCTGGGGATTGGCGGCGGCCATCCCCCCCAAGGGCTTGTGAGGATACCCCCAGGGGGTATCGTCCGCGCACTTCGCGCACGGCCTGTTCAACAGTCCCGCGCTGTTCAGCACATCCAATTCGACAAGCGACATGTTGGTCAGCCCGACGGTCTGGCAAACACGGCATTCGAGCAGAGCGCTGCAGGGGAGGTCGTTGTTCTCCAAGGGAGGGAATTCGATTCCCCAGATGTTCTTCTTCTCATCCTGAAGCTCGACTCCCCACTCCCCGCCTTGATGGCTCGCGGGTTGGGTGGGTCCGACCACGCGAAAGTCCGCCTGGCGATTTCCCGCCAGATTCACAATTCGCAACGTCTGCCCGGGAGTTACCAACCGCGCCAGTTGAATGCGCGCGCCGTGACGGTTTACTACCAGGGTTCGCGTGGTTTCGGAGAACTTGGTGCCTTTGGGGTCCGCGCCTTCCACACGGATGGAGAAGGTCAGCAGCAAGCGTTCGCTTCGGCGACGGCTGGGCTCCATAGGAACTCTTGACGGGAGAATGAAAATACCCGAAAACAAGCAGTCTAGGGAAGGGATTCTTCAAAATCAAGACATTCCTGGTCCGCGCATCTTCGCGTGCGTTCAGTGCTGAGTGACCCGCGCCCGCACGGTCGTCAAACCCCGGCGAATCACCCGGGGCCGTCCGGCGCCCGATTCCCTGGATCACCCGGGCAGCGACAGACAGTCACCCTGCGGAAAACGCTTCGAATAAGTTGACGGGGAGAATCAGCTCGGGTTATCTTGCCGGTCGAGTTCCTGCGGACCCTCGAATCGTCCCCCCGGCGGCGAGCCCGTCCGATCATACCTGAGGAGGAAGCCAGGCACCCCATGAAACTCCACCACATCATCGAAGCCCAGCAGTTCGACGTCGCCATGTTGCTCCTCCTTCTGGATATCGCCGAAGAGATGGAGAAGCTTGTCCATGAAGGTGGAACCGGCGACTATCACAACCGCATCATGGCCACGCTCTTCTACGAGCCCTCCACGCGCACGCGTTTCTCGTTCGAAACCGCCATGCACCGTCTGGGTGGACGGGTTATATCTACCGAGAACGCCGCGGAATTCTCCTCCGTCGCCAAAGGCGAAACCCTGGAAGACACCATCCGCATCATGAACGGCTACGCCGATGTTATCGTGATTCGCCATTACGAAGTTGGCTCGGCGAAGCGTGCCGCGGCGGTTTCGCGTGTTCCGGTCATCAACGCCGGCGACGGCGTGGGACAACATCCCACTCAAGCACTCCTCGACCTCTATACCATCCGCAAGGAGATCGGCGCGATTGACGGCTTACGCGTCGCCATGGTCGGAGATTTGGCGCAGGGACGCACGGTCCGGTCACTGACCTACCTGCTGAGCAAGTTTCGCGACGTCAAACTCTATTTTGTGGCGCCGCCGCTCCTCAAGATGAAGGATGATATTCTCGACCACCTTAAGGAAAGGAAAGTCTGGTATACGGAGGAGACCTCCCTCGACAAGGTTTTGCCGGAGGTTGACGTCGTCTATCAAACTCGCGTGCAAAAGGAGCGTTTTGGGGACCGGATCGCCGATTATGAGCAATGCCGCGGAGTGTATGTGATTACTCCGGATAGCCTCCGCCTGATGAAGGACAAAGCAATCGTAATGCATCCCCTCCCGCGTCTGGGTGAAATCGCCATGGAAGTGGACAAGGACCCCCGCGCCGCCTATTTCCGCCAGGCACAGAATGGCCTGTATGTCCGCATGGCTCTCCTGACTCAGGTCCTGGCCTGAATTGGGCCCGGTCTAGGCCCGAGTTGTAGCCCTCGCTCTGTGGAACCAAACCCTGATGAACAGACGGCGGACGCCTTGGAAAGTGCATGCGCACGAACGTACTGGTACTCCTGTGCCCTTGAACCGCCGATAGTTCTCAGTGGAGAATTGCCATGGACACTGAAACTGTGGTAGCCCAAAAATCCAAAAAGCGAGCTGTGGGAGCACACGATATGTCGATCGGTGCAAGAATCCGCACGTTGCGGGAGCAGAAACACCTTTCCCAGGGGGACATCGAAAGAATGACGGGTCTCCTGAGGTGCTACACGTCACGCGTGGAGAACGGCCACACCATCCCTTCGCTGGAAACCCTGGAGCGGTTCGCCGCCGCCCTGGGCGTCCCCTTGTATCGGCTGTTCTACGCGGGAGAGGACCCTCCTCCTACGACGAGTCTTTCCCCGCGAAAAACCCTCGAAGAGCTGGCGCAATCCGAGGGCAAGGAAGGTGAGGATGCGCGTTTTCTGCTGAGGCTGAAGACCTTGCTCGACCAGATTACCGAATCCGACCGACAGGTTGTGCTTGCCCTGGCCAAAAAACTGGCTACTCGATGACTGAAGGCGCGAACCGTCGCCGGGTCGGTGACGGCTGGCGGGCGACCGGAGGGTTTCGAGCTGCGGATTCCTTCCGCTCAGGCTATTGGGGAACCAGGATAACGTTTTCTTCGGGCTCCTTGCCGGTCGCCCTTTCGGGCTTGCCTCCAGCGAGCGAACGGAGGTAATTGACGATCTGCCACCGGTGCCGGTCGCTCAAACGCTTTCCCTGGCCCGGCATGACCGTGTTCCCCTGACCAATAATCGTAAACAGTTCCCCGTCAGTGCGGTTCTTCAGGGATTCCGGCTTGGTAAAATCGGGCGGCTTGATCCCCATTTCTTCAACGATCTCTCCCTTGCCGTCACCCTTCTCCCCGTGACACATGGCGCACTGCGTGACGTAGATTTTCTTTCCGCGCTCGACGGAAACGTCGGTGAATCTCACCGGGTTCTTCCGCGCGGCGTCCTCCGCTGAGATCGTGAAGACGTGAGGACCCGCAGGCTCGGCAGGGGTGGTGGCCGTCGCGCCGGGAGGCGCTTCTTGGGCCGGCTTCTTCTCCTCCTGCGCCCAAAAAAAACCCACCGATAGACCGAATATGATGAGTCCGACCAAGTATTTGGCTTTCATTAGGCCCCCCGTCGTGGTTCAACCTGTCCGCTCAACATCGTCACCATCAGGTGACGGACGATGTGGCGTTTTTAAACCACCTGACCTTTGTTTCAGCAATTTCCATGCCCGTCCTGACATTTGTCACGTGGAAGAATCATCTTTTGAGTCCCGTCCCGCAGCGAAACAGACATGGTGTCGGTTTCTGAAGCTCCGAAGTGCTGGCTGCGCCCCCGCAGGCGTTCATGCCCTCCGAACGCCTGATGTGCGTGGGCTACGGTTTGGGTTCGCACGGCACCACCCTCTCCCGCATGGAAGCCAGGTCCAGAAGGCGGCACTCGGAAACGAACTGCCGCATATCTTCTTCGCTCCTACAGTTGTCGAGAACTGTGCCGATGAGCACCGTTCGCCCCGAACTTGATCGGATCTCGTACCCGAGCGGGCTCTTGCCCGCGTGAAGGGGGCGAGACTGCCCTACTGACCCATCAAACTCCACGACCGAGTATTCACAATCGGCGTAGGAGTTGCCGATCACTTTGAGCGCGTCCACCCAAATCAGATCGGTCATGCTGAAGGGAACCACAGACCACGGAAGGTCACGGTCTAGCACCACGGCTCTGCGGGCGGGAGGTCCCGGGGCGCTGGCCCAACCTTCTTCGTCAAGTACCGCAAAATCCTCCTCGGGGCTCCAGAGAATGCTGTTGAAGAGATTCTCGAGAGGAGCGGGCTTTGAATCTCGGTCCCAGCCGTAAACGTCGGCATACTCCGCGCTGCGAATCGGGGTCTGCTCACCTGTTCTGTAAAAGCTAATCTTGTACCTGATGTGACTGACGTTGTCCACGTTGCGTTGGAGATCTGCCTCGGAGAACTTCCGCTGCTCGATTTGCTCAAAAACAACTTCGTAACGTCCGCCGGGCGATTTGAACCGCTTGGCTTCGCCAGGATTTCCAGATTGCCGCACCAAAGCCGCAAGTACTATCACGCTGAGACCAAGACCAAGGAAGAGCTTCATGCTGTGTCCATCATTTCCCCAGCGCGTGCCGGAGCGCCCCTTCAAGCTGCGGATAGCGGAACGCAAAACCCTTCGTCATGAGCCGGGTGGGCTCGACGCGCTGGCTGGCGAGGAGGAGTTCTTCACCCATCTGCCCAAAGGCCAACCTTATGATGAACGCCGGGACCGGAAACACCGTGGGACGCCTGAGGACACGGCCCAGGATCTTGGTGAACTCGAGATTGGTCACAGGATTCAGCGCCACAGCGGTCACGGGCCCCTGCAAGGCATCCGTCGAGAGGGCGTGCAAGATTACGGCGACCGTATCGTCCAGAGCGATCCAGCTCAGGAACTGCTTCCCTGAGCCGACCTTCCCTCCAACAAACATGCGAAAGGGGAGCACCATTCGAGGCAGCGCCCCGCCGCGACCACTCAAGACGACGCCGTTGCGCAGGTTCACGACGCGGATGCCTTTCCTGGCCGCCGGTTCGCAGGCAGCCTCCCAATTCCGGCAAAGGTCAGCGAGGAATCCCGAGCCCGGGGCGCTGTCTTCCCGCAGCAACTCATCACCCCGGTCGCCGTAGTAGCCGATCGCCGAAGCGCACACCAGCACCTTGGGAGGTTGGCGAAGTTGAGCGAGCGATTCAGAGAGCAGTTGCGTGCTCTTGATTCGACTGTCGTAGATCCTCTGCTTTCGCGCCGCCGTCCATCTTCCTTCACCGATGTTTTCACCCGAGAGATGCACCACCCCGTCAAAGCCTTCCAGCGCGGAAGCGTCGAGCTTCCCTGCCGCCGGATCCCACTGGATCTCGGCACTCTGCGGGCGAGTCTGCGCGCGGACAAGGCGGACCACTTCGTGGCCTCCGGCCCTTAGGAAAGGTATCAGCGCTGAGCCGATGAGTCCGGTTGATCCCGTCACCAGGATTCTCATGATCCCTATTCCAGGTCGAACTCCAACCAAGTAATCGAGTGGCGTGGAAAACGATATTCCCACCGGGCACCCGAGGCGGTGAACGCCGCTTCCTGCGTGGTCACGGCCCGGGGATTCTCGAAGGTATTTGCCGCATCCGGATTGGCGCCGGTAATGACCCAGGCGCGTCCGCCGGCTTTGGCGCTCGATCCGAGAAGCTCCACAGTTCCGACGACGTCACCCTCTTTCCGCCGGTTCACCACGGCGAGTGCCATCCGGCGCTTTGCCTCGTCGTAGGTCCCCATGACGTCCAAGTACGGCTGCTCGCCGAAGTTTCTGGTCTCGAACTGCGGGCACGAGCTCGCGACATCGAGGGCGATCGCCCCGGAGCGGTTGGCGTAGAGCTCGAGAGGATAGTAAGTCGTCCGAAGCAGTAATCCCGTCGGGCTCGTGGACATGGGAGCGATAACATTTACGAGTTGCGCCAAGTTCGCCAGCCCCACCGCGCGGCAGTTGCGCTGCAGGGCGTTCAGCGCCGAGGCCACCCAGAGCGCGTCGCGCAGGTTGTAGGGCACCTCGAACTTGTGGACGTCGTCCCGCTTTTGGCCGTCGGACCAGTTGTTCAGAATGTTCCACTCATCAAACGCCACGGCCAGGGGCGGCGATTTCTTCGCCTGCGCCGAAACGGATTGCGCGGTTTGCGCCGAGGAACGGATGGTCGCTTCCATCTGCGCCGTCGAAGCCACAATCTCGTAGTAGTCCTTGAGGTCATCCGTCACCGTATAGTGATGCGCCGCGATGTAGTCGACACGGTTCACCACCATTTCCAGCACCGGGCGGTCCCATTCGGGGTCTCCGTTACCGCAGGCCACCAGCTTGATGGTGGGGTCCATCCATTTCATCACCTTGGCGAATTCCAGTGACGCCTTGGCGAACTCCGGGGCGTTCTTGTGACCGATCTGCCAGGGGCCGTACATCTCGTTGCCCAGCCCCCACAACTTGACCTTGTACGGTTCGGGGTGGCCGTTTTTCTTGCGCAAGTCGGAAAAGTATGTACCACCCGGATGATTGCAGTACTCCACCCAGTTTGAAGCCTCGAGCAGTGTGCCACTGCCCATGTTCACGCAGATATAAGGCTCGGCGCCCAGTTTCCGGCAAGTGAGAATGAATTCGTCCGTCCCATACCGGTTCGACTCGCGCTCGAACCACGCCAGGTCGTATCGCGCGGGGCGAGAGTCCTGGGGGCCAATGCCGTCCTCCCAGTGGTAACCGGAGACAAAGTTGCCGCCCGGCCAGCGGAGCTGTGTGACTCGCTGTTTGCGTGCCGCTTCGAGCACGTCTTTCCGCAGGCCGTCGGCGTCGGCGAGCGGAGAGCCCTCGTCATAAACGCCGCCGTAGATGCAGCGGCCGAGGTGTTCGATGAAGTTGCCATAAAGTTTCGGGTCAATCGTTCCCAAGCGCCGGTCGGTATCGACCAGGAGCCGGGCTTTCAAGGGCGGCTCGGCGGCTTCCGGAATGAGCGCGCGGCCGGTGGCACCGGCCAGCCGAGGGGCCGCCAGCCCCAGTCCCAAGATTCCAGCGCCGTGGATGAATTTCCTTCGGGACCACACTCTCTTGGGACGCCGTAGATCGATATCCATGGGACCTCCTCGGGCGGCTGACGGGCAGCGGTCAGATTCTCTCATTTCGTGTCGCCTGAGGATAGGGCCCCCTGCAAATTACTGGAGGTGCGTCACGAGTGGGTGGAGTGCCGAGCACGATGCCCACGAAGGACCTTGCGAGCCCCGCGCCTAAGAGAGGATAGCTGCCGTGCCGACCGAAACCCAAATCGGGGTCCCCCGGCGCGGATTCAGGATTCCGCGCCAAGACCCTATTGGCGGACCTGGCACAGCACGCTGCGATTTTCGTCGAGCATCACCTTTTCGGGATGGAAGGGCAAAACAATCTCATTGTTGCTCGTGGTCGCGCCGCGAATCTTAGCGAATCCCAGCCGCTGTACCTTCCCATCGAGCTGCACATATAGCGGGACCCGCATCTCGAAGGAATCGGACACCCCCGATTGAGTCAGAGTCACGCGGAGGAGGGTTTTGCCGTCGTTCGTGTCCTGGAGGTTCCACTTGAAGTCGTATTGGGGAGTCTCCATGCCGTAAACCCACTCATTGAAGAACCAGTCCATGGGCTCGCCCATGTGTTTCTCCACGACGCGGCGAAAATCCTCGGTCGAAGCGTTCTTTCCTGCATACGTCGAGACGAAGTCGCGCATCATGCGGATGAATCGAGTGTCCGGCTCTTTGGATCGCGGGTCTTCCATCATCATCCGCAACATTTCCATGACGTAAGCACCCTTCATGTAGGTCAGAAAATAGGAATTACGCGGCTCGGCATAGGAATCGAGCTGGGAGTTCAGCCAGAGTGGCCCCTCGTCGACCGGACGCCTCCCCGCGCGGTTGTTTGAGAACAGCCACTTGCGTTTGAGGTCCCAGAAGCTGTCCCACTTCTTGGGTTCAAAACGCTTCAGATACAGCGCAGCGGAAAACTCCGCCAACCCCTCGGAGAGCCACTGGTCGTGATAGGTCTTCCAACCCACCACGTGCCCCCACCACTGGTGAGCCATTTCGTGCACGGCGACAAGGTTGTAAAACTCGCGAGCCTCGGCGGAGTCCTGCATGCGCAAGCTGTTGCGAGTGGTCGCGTCGAGGAGTGAATCATAGGGGAGGAAAATCAGGGTCGGCCAGCTCTGGCCGTATCCTCGGACCGGCTGCTGGGTAACTGAAATCGTCTTGAAGGGCAGCACTCCAAAGTAGTACTCGAAAAGTTTCAGAGCCTGAAAGCTGATCCCCGCGGCATATCCCACCATATGACTGGTGTTGAAGCCCCCCGGCATGAGGCCGTACTGGGCCGCAAGGTTCCTCGGACCCTCAGGGCCGCCCGCGAGTTCCGCCATATTGAGCTCTGTCTGTATGCTTCCTAGCTCATCGGGAATCTGCTTCCCCGTGTAGGCCGTGACTGTGAGTTTGTCGTCCTGGTGGCTTTTCTCCACGAATTCGCCGTAGTTGAAGCCGGCGACTCCCAACGGAATATCCGATTCCCATTCGGTTTCGAGGGCCTCTTTGCTCTTCTCTGAACGGACTCGGCGGCCCGTGCCGACGAAAGTATATTTCTTGGGAGACCGGAAACGCAGGCTGAACTGCGTGCGATCGTCAAAGGCTCCGAAGCTCGGAAACCAGGAAGTGCGGGCCGTGACGTAAAAGAGAGCCGGGCCTCGTTGGTTCACGATCCGGCTGTCGCGCGACGAGTCTTCCTGGTAAGTGATTTTCAACCGGTAAGTGCGTCCCGGTTCGGCGGGCTGGGGGAGGATGACCCACGGGTCGTTATCAAGGTCGCGGGCCTCCTGGATATAGGCCAGTTTCTTCCCTTCCCCATCCTCCACCGAACTGATGCGCAGAACTCCTTCGAGGTTCAACGGCAGCAAGCGAGCTGGGCCGCCCGGCACTTCAGCCTCCATTTCCGCGGCGGCCGAAAGCTTTTTGTCCTTGCCCACTTCGGCTTCGATGCGCGACCGGAGGCAGCGGGCGAGGAGCGTGCGATGCTCAGGGCGGGGGTTTTGAGCATATTCCTCCTTCAGGTGAAAACCTGACCACCACTCATAGTAGTCGCCGGGGTTGTAGTGGAGCAGCATGACCTCTTCGTCGTTGTTGTAAAAGGGCAGAAGGATGACGTCACGATTCCAGCTGATGTGGAAGACCAGGTCGCCGGAACGTTCACCTTTAAACACGGCGAGGAAAAAGCCGCGGCTGGCGGGGTCGGAGAGGTCGGCCAGCATTCGAGCCGCCAGATTACGCATCTGGAAATTGCCCTTTCGCTGGTTGGACCACCAGTCGTTGTAGTTTTCTGAGAATCGCTCCTGGGCCGCTGCGATTTTGCCGCCCACCGCCGGGTCGCCGCCTTCGGAGCGGACACTCACCAGCTTTTGGAGCTCAGGCCAAGAGTCATCGGTGAAGAAGAAGACGGCTTCGCGGAAATTGTCTTCCAGCCTGGGGCTTTTGGTAAAGCGCGAGATTTGCCGCTGGTCGGTCGGAGTGGGCGGATCGAGCGCGAAGGTTCCGCGCCCTACGAACGCCGCGGCGAGAACATGACCCTCCACCGGCGCGGCGAAAACCAGCTTCCCATCGCGAAACGTAAACGCGGCCGCGTCGCGCTTCCAGATGACGTTCTCGGCTACAGCCCACTGGGCGCCGCTGCCGAGGCGGCGTAACTGAGCGTAAACGCGCAACAGTTCTTCGGATGGAGCGGTCGCCAATTCAGCCGCATAGCCGCCCGAAATCTGGCTGGCCAGAAAAAGGAGAAGAAAGCAGATGGCGCGCGCCATGAGGGCCTCCCGCGGGTGTGTCTGGTTCGGACGATGCCGGTACGGCCCGGTTATTAGTCTTCACCTTACGCTCGTGGGTGTTTCCTGTCAACCGTCAATATTTCGGAGGGCGGATGGGGTCGTCGGAGCCAGCTCTGAGGCGGCCGGGACGCTTTACAGCGCAACCTCGGCCGAGTATAGTTGGCCGGAATTTTCTGAAGAGAATGGGGGGCGAGCTTCGGTCCCGTTCAGGCGCGCGAGTTCATGTTCCTGGCATCGGCAGCGTTGGTCATCGTCGTGGTGGTTTTTGTCGTTGTGGCGTATAACGGCTTAGTCCGTTTGCGCGTTCAATCGGGCTCCGCCTGGGCCGACATTGACGTGCAGCTCAAACGCCGCCATGACTTGATCCCCAACCTCGTAGAAACGGTCAAGGGGTACGCAGCGCACGAAAGCTCGACGTTCGAAAAAGTGACCGAGGCGCGCACCCAGGCCCTGTCGGCCAGAAACCCCGCCGCTCGTGGCCAAGCCGAGGAGGCTTTGACGCTGGCGCTCCGGGGGCTGTTTGCCGTGGCGGAAAACTATCCGCAACTGCGCGCCGTGGAAAACTTCACCCAGCTGCAGACCCAAATCAGTGAGATTGAGGACCAGATCCAGCTCGCTCGCCGCTACTACAATGCGGTCGTCCGCGACTTGAATATCCGCGTCGCTCAGTTCCCCACCAATCTCGTCGCCAGTTTCTTTAGTTTCCAACAGCGCGAATTCTTTGAAATGGCCGTCTCGGAACGTGAATCACCGGAGGTTCGGTTCGAAAGCCCAGGCGCCTGACGAGCCGCGGCGGGGTCCGACGCCGATGTTCACAACAGGCTGGCCCGGTATACAATAGGGAATTATGCGAAAGTCGGTGCTTTTGACCCTGAGTCTAGTCGGCCTGTGGGACTCAGCCTATCTCTGGTGGGCTTACACCTCCTCCTCGCGACCCATGGTTTGCCTTGGAGGCGGCTGCGACGCCGTCCGCGCCAGCCCCTTTGCGTACCCTGGGGGAATTCCCATGCCGGTTTTCGGCGTGGCAATGTATGCCGTTCTCGTTTTATTGATTTTCTTCGAACCGCTCCTCGGCAGCCGCTTGGCGCGCGCCAACCGATACGCGGTGGCCGGCGTCTCGGGCGCCGGATTCCTCTTCTCGCTCTATTTGACAGGCATCGAAGCCTTCGTCCTTCACGCCTGGTGCACTTGGTGTGTGTTGTCCGCCGTGGCGGTGACGTTCATATTTGCGTTAGCAGTTCTGGACGTGCTGCGGCCGCAGCCTTGGCCGGGATCCGCCGCCGGCCGCGCGCTCCTCCGGACCAATCTCACGGTCGCTCTCGGGGCGATCGTCGTTGGGGTGCCCGGATTCGTCTACGTCTCTCGACACGTGGCGCCGCCTCCCTCGCAGCCCGCGTCCGCCCACGCCCTCGATGAGCGGCTGGTGCGCAGCGACAGTCACATCACGGGAAACCCTCACGCTCCAATTACGGTCGTGGAGTTCGGCGACTTCCAGTGTCCGGCCTGTGGGATGGCTGAGCAAGCCGCGCACCAGATTCGTCTCAAATACGGGAGTCAGATCCGGTTCGTATTTCGCCAATTCCCGCTGGAGCGAATCCATTCCAGGGCGCTGAAGGCCGCCGAGGCCAGCGAATGCGCGGCCGACCAGGGCAAGTTCTGGGAGATGGTTGAGGAGCTCTACAGTGGCGATCGCAACTTGAGCGACTCGGCGCTGCTTCGCAACGCCCGCGAGCTGGGCCTGGATGTCGGGCGCTTTAAGCAGTGCCTTTCGAGCGGCGCGACGACAGAACGTGTCCGCCGCGACGTCGAGGACGGCCGCGCGCTCGGGGTTCGCGCCACGCCCACCTTCTTCGTCGGCAGGCAAAAAATAGAAGGCCCGCTCCAGGTGTCGCAGTTTGGACAACTGCTGGCTCAAGAGTTGAGGAGAAGTGGCACAAAGCTCAGTTCCGCTGAACCGCCGCCTGCCACTCCACCCAAGACAAGCCGGACACCCGAGCAGAAGCCGGCGCCGGTTCCGGCCGCTGATTTGCCCCCTTCTTCCGGCGACCTCTTCGCCAGCGGCGGAACACTTTTCGGCACGTCATTTCAAAGCTCGGCGACCACGTGCAGCGAAGAGGAAGCCCTCAAAGAACAACCCACACTGATCCGCACGCCTGAAGCTCGCCAGGTTTATGAGAAAGGGTCGGCAGCTTTGTTCGTGGATGTTCGTCCCCAAAAGGAGTTTCAAGCAGGGCGAATTCGCGGCGCTATCAATCTCCCCGTCGATGAGGTCGAAAAGCACTGGGAGCGCCTACCCATAGACCGCGACATCGTCCTTTACGAAAGCGGGCGCACGCCGGGGGATGTCTGCGCCTCGGGCCGCGCCGCGGGCCGCGTCCTGCTCGAACACGGCTTTGAGCCGGCGAAAGTCAAGGTCTATGAAGACGGCCTGGCGGGTTGGGAGAAGGCCAGTCTGCCGGTGGAGCGTTAGATTTCACGTCTCGGGGTCCATCGCACAATCGTTATTCTCAGCCAATCTCCTCGCATTTCCTTCTCAAGCGCGAGTTCCTCTCGGGCCCGACAATTCGGCGCGCATGTATAGGGGGATGGTGATATTCGACTGAGAAGGTTCCTGCGTCAAAATCACTTGCATTTTCCCGCCTAGTATATAATCATGCCGTCCCACTGAATCGGATAGTGCGTCAGGAGGGCGAAAGTTGGGCACTGTTCAGAAGGCGGGACTTTCTTGCGGTGCAGAGTTGCGCCAGATTTTCTCCGCTCCTTCGAATCCGATTAGGGTTGACCAGTAGCCCGGGGATCGAGATGGAAGCCGGACGGAAAGGGGACCGACAGAAACGGAGCTGGGTGGCCCTTCCCTCTGGCAAAGAATCACGATACATTGCCCTCCATGCAGCGCGACTCATTCCCGGGGAGTCCGCTGCCGATAATCACCTGTGAATGTGTGTTCATGGTTCAGCTCGTCTGGGAAGACTGGGCGAGGGAGAAGCGTGACGCAACGGGTAGTCAAGCTTTGAGATCAGCCTAGTCCGATTAGGAGCCGAGGAGTGTGTTGAGTCTTGTTCAGCTTGCGGGTATCTGGACTTCAACAGCAGGGGACCGCTTCACATCCTGCCCAGAGACGTCGGGACTTTGGTACTGGTACTCCCGTGTCATTCAAGACCCGCCTCCGCAGAGGGAGACTCTGACATGGTCGGAGGGAGGAATGCCATGCCAGAGTCGCCATAGTCCGAGGCGGAGCCGACGAGCTGCCATGGCCACACTCCACCTCTTCAGTAACCGCTGAAAGCTCGCGGGCGATCTACGGTATTTATGCCATTTCTCATTGAGCACATCACGGAAGTCGTCGTCGCGATTGTTATCTGCGTCCTGCTGGGTACAGGCGCGCTCGTGGCGCTCGCCATCGGGCGCCGCCAGCGCCGGGAGCGCTATTTCCAGCGTATCGACGACATGCGGCAGCGGTACGGGCCGGTTATTTCATCCATCCTGACCGAGAAGCTCGAGTTGGAGCGAGGGGTCGAGGTCCTGAAGGGAATCCTGGGGCTCGATCGAGTTTTCATTCTGGAACAGCTCTGCCTGGAGCGGAGACCGGCACCCGAGCAAGTTCCGATCTTACGCCGGCTCTGTGAGGAACTGGGCTTGGTCAAGATCTGGCAGGAACGGCTGACGGGCCGCATGGGCATCTCCTCTATCCGTGATGTCGTCTTGCGTCCCGAGGGCTTCATCGAAAGGGTGGGCCGGCTGAAATTCCTGGTCCGGGCGAGGAGCGCGGATTATCTCGGCATCATCCAACATCGCCCGAGCTGGGCGCTGCTGGTGAGGGCTCTGGAAGACCCCCATCCGGATGTCTCGGCGGTGGCGGTGCGGTCCCTGGCGGCGATTCAGGAGCCGGACAGCTTTTCGGCGCTTATCGAACGGATGCACGCCGTGGTTCTCAAGCCGTCCGCGCACCTCTCACTGCGAACCATCAAGACGGCGCTGGTCAGTTTTCCATTGAAGCAAGCGACCGCCCTGGCGCCCTCTCTCGAGCATTCCCACCGGCGCATTCGTTTTATGGCCACCGACATTATCCGCGAGATGGTGGAGCGCATGGCGGCGTGGGAAGAGGATTTCGCACTCGAAACCAAAGTCTTCTCGCCCAAGCTGACCGACCTGTTTCTCGAACAACTCTGCTTCGACGAGAACCCGGACGTCCGTGCCCGGACTGCTCCGGTCATCGCCTACCTGGTGGATTCCCGGGCGACTCCCGTGCTGCTGACCCTTTCCGAGGACACTCAGTGGTTCGTGCGGCTCCACGCGGTGCGCGCCGTGGCCAAGCGGAAGTTCCTGCCTTTGGCCTCCCACATCGCCCAG
>Ga0307379_10006394_pt1 | contig 16197 bp, 11 predicted proteins | sample UN2MG_FD_202237 | JGI IMG/M metagenome (GOLD analysis project Ga0307379, IMG submission 202237) | Soil microbial communities from Risofladan, Vaasa, Finland - UN-2 | ecosystem: Environmental > Terrestrial > Soil > Coastal area > Acid sulfate soil | place: Finland: Risofladan, Vaasa | collected... | reverse complement strand
CGAAGATATAGTGTGCATATCGACCTCCCTGTCTTAATCGTAAGTCCAATAAAGACATCGGATGGTCGATATGTTTTTGTGTACAAACCATTAAAATATATCGCCTAAAAAGTGCGAAAGTTTACTACTGTACTCATCGCTTTGTTTTTGGTTATAGGCATTTGTGATTCCTTGCATCTTCTTAACTGAACTTTTGCAAAATGGAGATTAGGCATACTTTGAAAAGGAAAAATCTTCTTTTTTGATTTTTCCTTTTCAAACAGGAACTGTTTGATAGATAATTACTTACGTTAATTATTTAAGGAAATCAAAGAACAGATTTCCTTAAATAATATATGCCTAATCTCCATTTTGCAAAACTCTTGTTCTTAAAACGTATCACAAAGTCCAGCCGTTATAATATTCCGGCTTGACAAGTTCGTTAGCTGTCGTTTTATTGTTTGTAAATTCCATCTTCTCGCTATCCCACAACAGCTTCGTCCCGCTGTTACGCATCGCGATGACGCCAAACAGAACCATCTCGGTCAGGGGTCCGCCGTAATCGAAGTTGCTGCTGGCGGCCTCACCGCCTTTGCAGGAATTGATCCAGTCTTGATGGTGACCGGGTACTCGCTTGATAGTTTTCTTTGCAGGCCCGCTCTTGATATACGCCTGCATTTTTTCTTCGGGTATTATTCTGGCGCCGTTGGCTCCGTGTGAGCCGTGTTTAATGATACCTTTGTCACCGATAAGAATTGCGCCGTTACCGTTAAAGCCCTTAGGCATATCTTTATGGGGCGGCGGGAAAATACCCCCGTCCCACCAGGTTAATTTTACCGGAGGCATTTCATCACGAGCGGCGAATTCATAGGTCACACGCGAAGCGGCAGGGTACGTTTCCTTTTTCATTGCCGCGATATTATCGTCAATTTCCGATTTCCATGTTTTTGATCCGTCGAGGACCTTGCCCCAGAAATCCATGCCGGGATTATATGAAGTGTCGGCAATAACGCTAATCGGGTTGCCCAGTTTCAACGCCCAGAATGCAGGATCAAGAATATGGCAACCCATATCACCGAGAGCCCCCGTACCAAAGTCAAGCCAGCCGCGCCAGAAAATCGGGGCATAGATCGGATGATACGAACGTTCCTTTACTGGTCCAAGCCACAGCTTCCAGTCAAGCGTATCGGGTACGGCCGGAGTAGCCGCAGGTCTGGGCAAACTCGATGGGAAAGCATACCCGCCCTGAGGGCGATTGCTCCATGCATGAACCTCGCGGACATGGCCTATGGCGCCATCGGCGATCCACTCGCACACCAGCCGAATATGTTCGCTCGAATGCCCCTGGTTACCCATCTGTGTCTGCACTTTGTACTTGCGCGCGGCTTCGGTCATTTTGCGAACTTCATAGACCGAATGGGCCAAAGGTTTTTCGCAATATACATGTTTGCCGCGCTTCATCGCCGCCATAGCGGCAACATAATGAGTATGGTCCGGAGTCGAGACAACGACGGCATCGATGTCTTTTTCCATTTCATCGAACATCACGCGAAAATCGCGAAAGACCCTGGCTCCGGCGTACTTCTTCATATTGTTCCCGGCTCTTTCGAGATCGACGTCGCACAAGGCGACGATGTTTTCACTTTCCAAACCTTTCAAATTTGCACTGCCGCGGCCACTCGCGCCAATAATACCGATATTCAGCTTATTACCGGGAGAGTTCCGCCCCAGCACCTTGCCGGGAACAACCGAGAAGGCGAAGGCCGTCGAGGCCGTCGCGCCCATAAAAGTGCGGCGTGAAATAGTGCTATTGACTTGTTGCTTCATAACAGAATCTCCGGGCAAAATGTTTATAAATACCTATGGCTCACTTAAGAACGAAACGATAGACGTACTTAGCCGCCCAATCCGATATATACGGTCTTTTCCACCATCAGGAAATCGCCTTGATTCGTTCGAGTGCCTCTTTCACGTTCTCCGGCCGACCGAATGCCGTCAGCCTGACATAACCCTCCCCTGCCGAGCCGAAGCCCGCGCCGGGAGTAGTCACAACGTGTGCCTCGTTCAGCAGCTTATCGAAGAATTCCCATGAGCCGGCGCCCTCGGGAGTTTTGAGCCAGATATAAGGAGCGTTAACGCCGCCGTAAACGGTGTAGCCGATCTTGCCGAGAGTCTCGCGGATGAGTTTTGCGTTACTCATATAAATATCGATGGTCTCTTTGACCTGTTTCTTGCCGTCTTCGGTGTAAATCGCCGCGGCCCCGGCCTGGGTGACATAAGAGACGCCGTTAAACTTCGTGCAGTGCCGGCGTTTCCAAATCGGGCCGACCTCAACCGCCCTGCCGTCTTTCGTGTATGCCTTCAACTGATTCGGGACGACGGTAAACGCGCACCGGACGCCTGTAAAGCCGGCCGTTTTCGAAAAGCTGCGAAACTCGATCGCTACATCTTTTGCCCCATCGACCTCGAATATCGAGTGTGGAATATCCGGCTCGGAGATAAACGCCTCGTAAGCAGCGTCATAAAGAATAATTGCCTTATTCCGGCGGGCGTAATCGACCCATTTGGCAAGCTGCTTCTTCGTAGCCACGCCCCCGGTCGGGTTGTTCGGGAAGCACAGATAAATCAAATCCACCTTCCCGGCGGGCGGCTCCGGCACGAAATTATTCTCTTCGGTGCAGGGCATATAAACAATACCTTCATACCGGCCCTTCTCCGCGGCGCCTGTCCTGCCGGCCATAACATTCGTATCCACGTACACCGGGTAGACCGGATCGGAGACGGCCACAATGTTATCCAGCCCGAAGATTTCCTGCATGTTGCCGGTATCGCATTTTGCCCCGTCGCTGACGATTATTTCGTCGATGTCGATTTCTACGCCGCGGGCCTTGTAATCGTTTTCGCGGATTGCTTCTCTTAAAAATTCATAACCAACGCCGCCGTCGTCGTAGCCCCTGAACGTCTCGGCCCGGGCCATCTCGTCGACCGCCTTTTTCATCGCGGCCGTTACCGCCGGCGCCAAAGGCTGCGTAACATCGCCGATCCCCATACTGATTATCTTCGCATCCGGGGCAGAGGCCTGAAACGCCCTTCTTCTCCGCCCGATTTCCGGAAATAAATACCCCGCCTGCAATTTCAAATAATTCTCGTTAATCCACGTCATTTTAAAACCTCGATACTCGATACAAAAAAGAAATGGTGTGCTATGCACACCCTACCGACTTCGCGTCCGGGTGAGTGCGGTGCACACCCTGACCATACGAAGTGCAATATTCTATAAGCTTATACCCGCCACGTCAAATTCTTTACCGAAAAACAGAACGCCACGGGTGCACTTCACGTTTGTAGGTAGCAAAAAGCGGTAGGGTGTGCACCGCACACCAATCAAAAGAGAATGCGCACAAACCAATCGGTAGGGTGTGCACCGCACACCAATCGGGATTATACACCGCACACCGCTTAATTGTCTATTCGCCAAAATTATCCGTCTCTCGCAGATACTCCGGTACGGTTGGTCTTCTGCGTTCGCAATCGCACAGCCAATTCTGCTCGTAGAATCCTTGCTTGACCCATCGGGCAAAGCTCGAATATAGCCATTCATGTGGACAGCGAACCAGACCGTGCTTGACGGGATTGTAGTGAATATAATTGACATGATGCATAAGGTCAACTTCGCCGCGGATTCTGTGTTCCCAGAATCTCTTCTGCCAAACGCCCCGTTCCCGGTGACGATTACGCGCCTGCGAGATTTCGGCTTCCTGACCGCCGTGAGCCAGCCAAGCTTTAGTAAACCTGCTTTTTATGCGTCCCCACCGTTTCGAAAAATCGTCATCATTTTCCGGCAATTCCCAAATGCAATGAATATGGTCCGGCAGAAGAACGATAGCCGTCAAATCGAACGGATGTTGAGCTTTCTCCTGAGCAATCGCGTCCCGCAGGTATTCAAGAGCCGTGGATTCTGAAAACAGATGCCGCCTGCGATGTGTCACCAGTGTAAAGAAAACCATCCCTCCGGCTTGATATGTTCGTTTATAATTGGGCATAAGATGACCAGCGTAATCGCAACAGCACGTCCCCCTTCAAAGCAAAATGGTGTGCCGTGCACACCCTACCTATTCGGACAACCTACGCATCAATCAGCATTATACAATCGTTCATACCCGGCGGTAAAATAATATGAAAAACATAGGTTGGTCCATGGGATGGTTTTTGAACTACAAATAAGCCAAAAGTATTTAATCCCTAAAATCCGGCACAGTTCCCTGGAGAGTGCGTAGGCAAAATTGACAAGGCTGAGTCTATTAGCGACTGGTCAGTTTTTTGTCGGGAACGATTGCGAGCCACTTTTGGCCGTCGGAAGAGCCGGCGTATGAGGTGAGGTTTTGGCCCTTGGCGGAATAGTGCCATATATTTTTCTTGCCGGCGATCCAGGCTGAACCGTCCGACGGATCCAGTTCGATTGAATAGCCGCCTTCGCTGATTTCGAAAATCCAATTGCCCTCTGAATCATATTTACGGGTGAAAGTCTCTGTTTCTGTTATTACCAGGTCGTTCAATTCATCGAGGGTCTCCGGCCATTCGTCACCAATTCTCGAAAAGTCCCGCTCTTTTCTCATGCCGGTCGTCCATACACTGCCGTCATACCTGTCTATACGCAGGCGTATCGGCGAAAAGTCCAGGTCGATTTTCTTCAGGATGCCGCCGTCTGGCGATATCTTCACCAACCGGTTCTTGCTGCCATATTCTTGACGAATGTTTTGTTCAGCAACCCAGATTGAGCCATCCGGGTTGACATCAACTGAAAAGCCGCCCGTATGAGTAGGGTCAAGCGTCAGCTTCACCTTGAAATCTAACTGAAGGTCCAAATTGCACTTCTTGACATCAAGACCGACAATCCAGAGGCAATCGTGTTTAGTATCGACGGCAATATCAATCCCGCCGAGCCTGGAATGCTTAACAATGGTGCCTGTATTGTCAATTGCGAAGACGTTGTAATTGTTCACAGAATATATCAAGTCGTTTGCGAATACGGCAGACCTGAAATCCATCCACAGGGACCAAAGTTCTCTACGTGTTGCGGTTTCGTACATAGTGAGCTTGCCCGGCACATTTTCGCACACTACAAAGAAACGACCATCCTCGGATGCCGAGATGTTTTTGCAACCGCTAAAGGTACTTTGAATCCCAAGGCCATAGAACTTTCTGACGAGTTCGCCCTTAGAGTTTAGTAGAGAGACCACGTCCCCACACGGAGGTGTTGAGAGATTATTGTCGCTATCACAATCCTCCAGCACCAGGAGCATAGTTCCGGTTTCGTCAGGAGCTTCTTTCGAAGCAAGGCTGCTCTCGGGGATTAGAATAGCAATCAAGACCGCCATAAGAATGTGTGTTAGTGTATGTCTGGCCGTATTAGAAAGCTTATATGAGATACACATCAGAATGTCCTCCAAACAGCTAACGATTTTAATACGTCTTCCGTATGACATCCCGAATCCATAGGATTCCTGCTTCCTCGCTTACCAATAATTATCTTACAATAATCCAGAGAGATATGCAATAATAATAAAAAAAAAGTGATAAGAGTGATAAAATGTAAGGGCATAAGCCTGTATAACGCCATATTAGGTAGTTATATGAGCACGTCAACAAGCGGATTTCGCCTTAACCAAAATCGTGGTTAGGTAACTTATTTTCTGCTATGATTACCGGCAGAGTTTCTGTGCAATTTCGGCTACGTGTTTTCCCTGGAAGCGGGCGATTGCCAGTTCGTTTTCGGTCGGCCGGCGAGAGCCGTCGGCTCCGGCGAGGGTCGTCGCGCCGTAAGGTGAGCCGCCGGTTATCTCTTCCATGTTGAGCAGTTCCTGCACGGTATAGGGAACACCGACGATAATCATGCCGTGATGCAGCAGTGTCGAATGAAAGCTTGTGATCGTCGTTTCCTGGCCGCCATGTTGAGTACCGGTGCTGGTGAAAACGCTGCCGAGCTTGCCGACCAGGGCGCCGGTGAACCACAATTGCCCCGTCTGATCGAGGAAATTCCGCATCTGGGCACACATATTGCCGAACCGTGTCGGGGTCCCGAATATAAGCGCATCGGCCTCGGCCAACTGGGCAGGCTCTGCGATGGGGATGTCAGCGAACGCCTCGCGGGCGTCCTTGGCACCGCTTTGCTCCAGCGCTTCATCCGACATAAGCTCCGGGACCTGATAGAGGGAAATCTCCGTATCCGGGACTTCCCGGGCCCCTTCGGCGACGGCTTCGGCTAATTGATACACGTGTCCGTACATGCTGTAAAAAACGACTTGAACTTTTGCCATGACTAATCTCCTTATCCGTTTGATCCTTTTCGATTATAAATCAAATATACATACGTTTGTAGAACTTTCACAGTTCAAAACTTGTAAATTATTGCCGCCCTCGAATCCCGTCCAAATCGGCCGAAAAGAGGCTTTTATGAGATATTGGTTGTAGAAATGTGAACACTAATTAAACATTGCTGCGATGGAATGTGAACAGGTCTGTCTTGAACAGGGTCGAAGGAGCGGGGACAATAGTCAATAGTCAATCGGAGAGTTCCCACCACAGTCTGGGATAATCCTGACCTTCGGTAATCCACCAGAGATCGTCGGCGCCATTTTCCGTCTCGTCGAAGAAATCCCAGCCGGCGTCGAGAAATGTGCCGGCCGTTTGCATCTCGGCTGTGGTCTTGCCCGTTCCGCGAAAACTCGTCGTTTGTCCGCTGACTTCGATGTCCCAGAAAGATCCGAGGACATTAGCCGTGTAGTAACCGTCTCCTACGAGACCGCCGACCTCTGTTATGCCCGTGACATTTCCGGCTGAGTAGCAATTCATAATGGAATTCATAATGGTGGTGAGTTCATAAGTTATTTCCGCCAGTCTTCCTACCAGGCCACCGATAAACCGCTCGCCGGAAGCGCTGCCGGTTGAATAACAATTGGTGATTGTTCCACCACCGCAGCCCACCAGCCCACCGACTTCTGTTATGCCTGTGACGTTTCCGGCTGAGGAGCAGTTCGCAATGGTGGCAGGTCCGTTAATATTTCCCACCAGGCCGCCTACATTCCTCTCGCCGGAAGTGCTGCCGGTTGAATAACAATTGGTGAATGTTCCACGACCGCTTCCCACCAGCCCACCGACTTCTGTTATGCCAATAACGTTTCCGGTTGAGGAGCAATTCGCAATGGTGGCAAGGCCGTTAAGTCTTCCCACCAGGCCGCCTACATACATCTCGCCGGTAACGCTGCCGGTTGAATAGCAATTGATGAATGTTCCACTACTGTGGCCCACCAGGCCTCCAATATCGTAGACTCCGGTAAGGCTGCCCGTTGAATATGAACTCTGGATTGTTCCGGAATTGTTACCAGCCAAACCGCCGACCGTAAAATCGCCCGTCACGTCACCGGTTGCACTGCAATCTCGGATTGTGTCGCCATTGTACCCCGCTAAGCCTCCCACTGAGCCTTCTCCAGTGACATTACTTGTTGCATGACAATTGGTGATTAAGCCCCAGAAGTTATACCCCACGAGGCCTCCAATGTCTCGTTTACCAAACACTTCGGCAGTCGAATAACAGTGGTCGATTGTACCTCCCTGGATGTTTGAGACAAGCCCGCCGACCCATAAATCTCCTGAAACGCTGCCGCCCTGGACATAGCAGCGGCTGACCACAGCTCCTCGTGACAGATAGTTAACGAGCGAGCTGGCGGAATTTCCATATATCGCACCAGCATTAGGATCATCCGGGTCGACGACAAAATCCAGTTCATTCGATTCGACGTTAATGACCGGATCAATCAATCCCAAATCCGCGATTCGGGCCTGCTCACCTTGAACGCATTGGAATAGTGCTACGTCATTGACATCTGTGGAAATGTAGTGGAAGTTTGAAATTGTGTGGCCGTTTCCGTCAAAAACACCCCTGAACGGCGAGACAAAATTTCCTATAATATTGAAATCCTTCTCACCCAGGCTGCCCAGGTCAATATCGGCCATCAGCTTAAAATGTTTATCTAAGTCTTCTTCGTGCAAGCCGATGGTGTTCATGTGCTCGTCCGTGTAGATATGATAGGGATTGTCGGGCTCTCCCGTGCCGCCGCCGTATTTGGCGTGAAGGCCTGAGGGCGACTTGCCGGCTTCGTCTGTACCGCCGTAGGCACCCATGTTAATAATGCCGCCATTGGGATATGGCTCGAAGGCGACGGGAGTGTCCAAATCGCCTGCGTCGATACACGGGCTTGTGATATTATCAAGCACCCAGCTTTCGCCGGCCGCATCCCATCGGCCCGCCCGGGATTTTAAGTGACAGTCCCAGTTGTTAGCGGCCACAAATTGAGGATCGGTATTGATATTTCCCTGTCCCCAGGTGACGGTCGAACGGTTTCCCGATACGGATATGGCGTTCTGGCCGCCTTGAATGTCGGAGTATTTGACCGTAATATGAGAGCCGCGATCTTCGATTTGCGTATTAGAGCTGTCTGTCAGAGTGATCGGTTGCGGACAATCCCAGATGATACAGTTAATCACCGTTGCCGTTCCGCCGCCGGGACTCAAACTATATGGAGGGTCCCATCTGCCCAGGTCGAAGAGCCTGATGCCCCTGCCGCAATTGACTATCGTGTTGTTTACCAGCAGTGCCTCGCACGAATTTTCCACCGCTATACCTGCGCTGCTGCAGTCGATAATCAGATTATTCATTAAAACGGGATAACACTTGTCACGGAGGACGATGCCGTGATCGTCGCAGCCGGCGATAACGTTGCCGATTATGACCGCCGAGCATCGGGTGGGATTTATCATATCATCGTGTTCGGGATTCAGGAAAAGGTTGTTTAGTATAAGAGGTGCCGGCGTGCTTTCGCCCCACAAGTCGACGTCATCGTTATCGCCTCGCTTGCCTGTAAAGTAGCAGTCCTCGACCAGCACATAGGAATATCGGGTATGCACGCTCTGCCCGATCGAGAGAAATTCACAGCCCCGAATGTTCGCCGTCGCTTCCCCGGGATAATCCTGGTCATCCGATATAATGGCTATGGCATCTCCATCGGCGCCGGCGCTTTCATCGGGGAGGTTCCGGAAGATGCAATTTTCGATATCGACATGACTCGCCAAAGCAACCACCGCCTCGTGGTAGGTCCTCGGTCCCGGCACGTAATAGTCCTGGTGTTCGCCCTCGCTGTCTGCATACTCGATGGTGCAGTGCACAAGCCGGCTGTCCGCCGCCTCTATGAACATAATCCGCTTCCACGATGTGCCGTCGCCGTAGCGTGTGAAATGAATCGGTTCGGCTTCGGTCCCCTCGGCGAGAAGTTGGCCGTAAACGACCATTTCCGCCGCATCCTTCATTAAGACAATTGTCCCCGGCTCGATTTTCAGGACCATGCCGGCGGGAACTACGACAGTATCTTCGACGATGCAGGCTCCCGACCATGTCATATCCCCGATAAGCTCCCCGGAGACATGATTTGCTGCCGGAATATACATGACCTCTACGGTGCGGGAATTTAGAACATTTGTGTTCGCATCGAGCTGCTCAATAGTGATGGTATTCAGGCCGGGCAGAAGTAAAACTTCGACGCTCCAGGTTCCGTCACCGGCGTTGAAATCGGCATAAGTTCCATTGACCAGCACGGAAACCGCACCGGGAGCATCCGCCCTGCCCTGAAGTGTGACCGTATCGGTTTCCACAATCCATGTTTCGCCGGTTCGGATGGTGTTAGCCGCCGAGCTTAGAGACGGTATGAGCGAGAAATCCGAGCTGTCCAGAGAGGTGTTATGCCCCTCGATGGCCAGAATATTGCTGCCGGCGTTCAGCAGCTCGCCCGCCGTTCCCAGAACGAAGGTTTCGGGCGATCCGGCCTCGTGAGATCCCGCCGCCCTTGTGTCATACGCCGCCGTGCCTCCGGGCATGTTCGCTCTCGCGATTTCCCGGCCGTTGAGATACGCGATGAATCCGTCATCGTAATCAATCTCGATTTTGACAACCTCGTCGGCAGGCAGCGACGAAACTGAGAACTCCTTTCGGATGTATACCGAAACGTAATTATTCCGCATATCGTTCAGGATCGTAGCGTCATCGTTGTCTCCGAAGCCAAAACCTGCGGCGCCGGTCTGCCAGCTCGAATCGTCGAAGTCGATAGCTTTCCATGCGTTCGGGGGATTTCCTGGCGGCTGGGTGCCTTTGAAGAATTTCCAGGTCTCGCCCGGTGCGATGAAATCATTTCCCGCCGAATTGCCGTCAACGTCGATGGTTGTTGCCGGAGCTATTGTGCTGCCGAGAATTGCGATAAAAAGCGCAAATGCCAACCATGTTCCCGGATTTGTTCTTTTACTCATCCTGAAAACCTCCTGCCGAGACTATATTAATTGTATAAGTTACTCAAACTGACCGTTTTCAAGTCGAATGCTACAGCAAATCATTCAATGATAATAACTCAAACTGACCGTTTTTGAGTCGAATGCTACAGTAAATCGTTCAATGATAATAACATAGCACAATCTGTCATTCCCGCGAAAGCGGGAATCCACTTAAACCGTTACGTTCCTGGATCCCTGCTTTCGCAGAGATGACAGCGCGAATCGGTCAGTTTGAGTAAGTTACTACTGAATTCTATCAAATCGGCTGGTTTTTGTCAATAAAACTGTCAAACGGCGCCCAAACATGGGGTAAAATCCTTCCGATTTGAAGATCTTATATTGACAAGTTATGATCAATCAGGTAACATAAAGGAGGAAGTTTCAGGAGTTGATGGTTTTATGCAACTCCGTGTTAATATGAACGGAGTTTTTGGGGCAAGGGCATTATTGTATAACAGTGCCTTCTAATAATGGTTTTCTCAAGGAAGTCTTGTCAGGTGTAAATCATCTTGTATATCAACAGGCCATATTGTGTGGTTCTTCGATAAAGTCTTAAGTTTTTTGGAAAGGGTGTAGTTATGAGAAAATTAGCTGTCATATGGGCATGTTTGGTTATAGCCGGATTTTCGCCGAGCGCATTTGCTTATATTCAATGGTCCGGCTCGCCGGTTGATACTAACTGGAACAATCCGGAGAACTGGAACGGCGGTGCACTGCCCACGAATGACAAGGCGGGGGTCAAGAGCGAACCTGTCGGGCCAATAATTGTCGAAGGTGATGTAGCAGTATGCACGCAACTGACACTTGGCGGACCCAGTGGCGGAACAATCAGAGTCGCGGGCGGAATTTTCAATGTAACGCAAAATTCCGCTATTATGGGAAATGCTGCCGGTGAAAACGGAACCCTGATTCTTAATTCCGGCCAGTTTATTGCCGGGGGCAATTTTTATGTCGGTCTTGCGGGTGAAGCGACCGCTTATTTTGACGGCGGAACTGCTTCGATAGCTTCTGTTTTTGGAATAGGCGAAAGGTCCACAAGTACTGCTGCTGTGTATCTTGGCGTTTCGGTAGTGACATGCGAAACATTCAGGATGGATGATAGTGGAGGGGCGACCGTTCTGATGGATATTGCCAACGGCACTTTGATTGTCGATGGCGACGAGTCTGCCAAAATCCAGACATATATAGATAACGGATGGATTATCGCTTTCGGCGGAGCCGGCACTCTTGAGATGGATTTTGATGTCAGAAATCCCGATAAAACAACGCTGACCGCGGTACATCCGCTGGGCATTAGTCCGGTAAACGGCCAGATTGTAACCGTTGATGTTACTGCTCTTACATGGAATTTGCCGGAGCCGACACAAGCCGGCGCCGTCGTAACCTGTGATGTTTATTTCGGTACCGAGATGAATTTTTATTCGCCGGATTATGATTATGCAAAGGTTGTCACTAATGGGTCTGTGGAGTCTTATGCAGTGACTCTTGAGCCGGGCAGGATTTACTATTGGAAAATCGATGTTTTTGAAAATGGTGAATTGATTTTCGATGCGCAAGTGCCTTCCAGCTTCAGCACCGGAAACGTTATTCCAACGGTAAATGCCGGCGGTAATATCACGGCATGGCTTATCGACGGCAAGGCTCAGCTTGATCTTGCCGGTACGGTGGAGGACGACGGCAAGCCGGCGCCTTATACCGTACTATGGACAGTTACGGCCCAGCCCGAAGGCGGCACTGTAGAATTTACACCGGCTTCCGCCGATGCCGAAAGTCTCAGCGTAGTATGCAGTGGCGCAGGCGATTATGTACTTGAGCTTGCCGCTAACGACTCATCCGATACCGGCGCCGACACGGTCACTATTCACGTCTTTGAAAATGCGTGCGAAGCGACGAAATCCCTGCCGAACTATGTACCACTGGTAGGCGATCTCAACGAAGACTGCCAGGTCGACGATCTCGATTTGGCGTTACTGGAAGAAAACTGGCTGAAGAATATTGAGCTGACTTCTTATTATACAGAATAAGAATGTTATATGCCGAGGGGCCTACAAGTCCCTCGGCAGTTTTTTTTGGTTAGCTGGTGTGAGTTTTAACGGATTTTGTAAAAGTAAAGGCAAGTCGTACAGTGAACAGGCCAGGGATAAAAGGTTTCACACTTATTGAGCTTCTCGTTGTAATTTCCATCATCGCTTTGCTTATGGCTATTCTTATGCCGAGCCTTAACCGTGCGCGCGAACAGGCGAGAAACATATCCTGCAGGTCCAATCTGAAGAATCTCGGTCTTGCGTTGTTGAGTTATGCGATGGAGAACGATGAAAAATTGCCGCCTCTCGGCGATACCGACCCGCTGACCGGGGGAGGATCCGATCCGAGACGGTATGTAGGAAAGCACTGGTACGAAAGACTGGCCGAAACCGGTTTTGTGCCCGTTGGGTGCGTCGAGATGGAAGATCCTCCGCCGTTTGTAAATTATACCGAGGGTATATGGAGATGCCCGACAGTAGAAAAAAAACAGGTTTATGCGGAAGATTGGCGGGCCACGTGGGGCGGGGGTTACGGCGTGAACCAGTGGCTCATGAACTATGCAAACAGGAAAGCAACTCCAAAATTTGCCGACTTAAAGAACTCCCCCTTCGCGTTTCTTATCGGGGATTGCGGACGGCCTATGGGCGACGGCACTTTCAATTACAGCCCGTGGTGCAAGTTATACCCGATTCTGCCCTTCGATCTGACCAAAACGGGCAACCCGAGTGAACAGCCCGCATGCAGGCACCGCGGAAAGGGAAACGTGACATTCGTGGATGGACATGTAGGCGATGCTACGTTCGACGAGTTCAGTAACAACAAAAACAATATTCTTATCGACTTGAGGTAACGTCAATATATTCATATTATGGACTCAAACTGACCGGCACGCGCTGTCATCCCTGCGAAAGCAGGGATCCATGAACATAATAGGTATTATGGATTCCCGCTTTCGCGGGAATGACAAATTGTGTTATAGTGTTGTCACTGAACGACTTACTATTTCACTCGTTTCAAAAACGGTCAGTTTGAGTTACGGAAATATCATTTTAGGAGTTCGCAATGCAATTGTTCGGCAGAAAAAATATTGTGATAACGGTAATATTATTTGTGCTTATTTTCGCCTCGGCCCCTGTCACGGCCGGCGCTCAGGATAATAAGCCCGGTCCGGCGTATTCTTTCGTGTATCTCGGCGATATGCATTTCGACAAGATGGCTCATCATGATTTCGAGTGGGTCAAGGCCGACAAGCCGAACGATATCGTACAGATAGAAGGGTACGTCGAAAATACGGAAAAATACACCCCCGGTCTCCTGGGGCGGATCCAGACGTCTATAGAATCCAGTGCCGGCCGGATAAAGATGGTTCTCCAGGGCGGGGATCTTACCGAGGGATTGTGCGGCAGCCGTGAATTGCAGGAAACTCAATTCAAAGATGCCAGGGAGGTTATCCGCAAATATATACCTGAGACCAGATTCGTCGCCGTCAAGGGCAATCACGATATCACCGGCCCCGGCGCCAGGGATGCCTATGACAATGTGATGCTGCCGTGGTTGTCGGAAGAATGTGGAAAGAAAATTGATTCGGCGTCTTTCTTTTTTATGCAGGGCCCGGATCTGTTCGTGTTCTTCGACGCCTATCACAACAACAAGCTCGACTGGCTGGAGAAGACGTTAAGCGAGAACAAGCATCGCCATGCGATTGTTGTTATGCACCCCCCCGCGGTTTCTTATAACGCTAGGTCCACGTGGCATCTTTTTTCAAGGGACAGGGAGAAAGACGTTCGCGAGAGATTCCTCAATATACTCGGCAAGTATAAAGTCGTGCTGCTGACCGCGCACCTGCACAAGTACCACGTTCTCGTACGAAAAACGCCCGCGGGAGCATTTACGCAGTTCAGCATGAACAGCGTCCTCGCCTCGCCGAACATATCGGTGAGAAATCATCGTGAAGGTGTTGAGAATTATGGAGATGCGATTCTGGAGTTCGAACCTGAATTTCTACCAGATACAAAACAGCAGCGGCAGAAGATGCTCGAAGATGAAAAACCATATATAACTCACTTTGAGTTTGCGAATTTCCCCGGATATGCCGTCATTAACGTATCGGACACGGGAATCAACGCCGATATCTACACGGGCGATTCCGGCAAGATATGGAAGAGCACGCCTCTAAGCTCAGTGCCAAAAAATTAAATCGATAGTAATTCACCTTAATTGTCCAATGTTTGCTGAATTTTCTATCGACGATTATTTTTTTCGCTTGAATACGAATCCGGTTTCTTTGCTGTTGCAGACAACAGCGATCTTGCCTGTGAGTTCCATGCAATGTATCTCCAATTAAGAGTTACTGCGCTGTCAACTGGACTGACGCGATTATAGTATATTGTGCCTGCCGATCAGACAAGAACCAATGGAGAGAAAGATTCGCCTCTATTACGTCGGCATGCAGTCGCGAGCGTAAAATAGCATAGTAATAAAAATTTATGGAAAAACGATTAAAAAAAGTGTCTCTTAAGCGTCATATATATGAAAGAACAACATGGCGACAATAAGTCAGAAGCAATTGGCACAATTGTATGAGGCTCACGGAACGGAATTGATGCTTTATGCCCGTCAGTGGTGCCCGGATCAGCAGGCTGAAGACATAGTCCAGGATGCGTTCATCAAACTGTTGAAGCAACGCACCTGTCCGGACAATGTCCGGGCGTGGCTGTTTCGTGTCGTGCGAAATGCCTCGATCAGCATGACAAGGCGTTTACAGCGGCGAGAGGCAGGACAGAAGTCCGTGCACCGAGAGACCCTGTGGTTCGAATTACGATGTGACGACCTGATTGACGCCCGGCTGGCTCAAGACTTGTTGCAGACGCTTCCGTCGCATTTGCGTGAGATTGTCATGTTGCGAATATGGGGCCAGATGACTCTTAAGGATATATCGCAAGTAATGAATAAGTCTATCCCATGGATTCTTCATGAATACAAAATGGCCCTGGAAATGATAAGAAAGAAACTGGAGCATTCATCATGCATAAAGAAGAAGGCCTGACCCCTGCCGAGCAGGAACTGGAATCTGTTCTCGGCCGGTTGAAGCCGACTGCGAATACGCTGAACCGTGATGAGTTGATGTTTAATGCAGGCCGTGCGGCTGCCGGCAAGAAACAGCCCTGGCAAATGCTCTCCGGCGTGCTGATGGTGCTGCTGCTTTGTTCGGTGCTGATCCGTTCCGATATGCATGGGCCCCGGGAATCAGTGTCTCCTCGCGATTCAGGGCAATTCCGGATGGCACAGACGACGTATCGGCCCGTGCAAACCGAGTCTCCGGGTCCATTGGTGTACCCGGCGCTGCGCAGGAATATCGTGAGGTATGGACTGGATGCTTTGCCACTCAAGCAAGGCATCAGCAGCGATGCTCAGCACAAGAATCGGAAACAGTGGTTGGAAAGCATGTTGTCGTCATAGTGTTCGATCAGCTCCCAGGAGCTGATGTATGGATCTTGACCGGTCACGAATAACGTTAATAAGAAACCTTAGATATTAGAGGGAGTATTACAATGTATAAGAAAATTATCTTATGGTGTGTGATTGCCGCGTTAGGGGCTTTGCCCTTGTGTGGACACGTTCGCGGCGCAGATAAAACGGAAGACAAGAGTATTGAGGTAAGGAAGCTGTCACTGGCGCCCGCTGCCGAGCCGGTGCCGGCGATGGCCTATAGATTACTGCCGCGTCTCCTGGATCAGAAGACCGGCAATGCTGCATTGCTCTATTATTCGGCCGCAGCACTGTGTCCGGATAAAGAGCCGGAAGATTTGTATGAAAAGA
>Ga0307379_10006391_pt1 | contig 16204 bp, 12 predicted proteins | sample UN2MG_FD_202237 | JGI IMG/M metagenome (GOLD analysis project Ga0307379, IMG submission 202237) | Soil microbial communities from Risofladan, Vaasa, Finland - UN-2 | ecosystem: Environmental > Terrestrial > Soil > Coastal area > Acid sulfate soil | place: Finland: Risofladan, Vaasa | collected... | reverse complement strand
ACATCGTCGACGATCTGCGCAGCATCGTCGGGAACAAGCACGTTCTCGTCAGCGCGGAGGACATGGAGACCTACGCTCACGACGAAGTCGTGGGCCTGAGGTCGGAGCCCGAAGTGGTCGTGCGGGTCTCGTCTGCCGGGCAGGTATCCGAGATCCTCAGACTGGCGCAGCGGAAAAGGGTGCCGGTCACCCCTCGTGGAGCCGGATACGGCCTCAGCGGCGGCGCTGTGCCCGTGTGCGGCGGTATCGTCCTCTCTCTGGAGAAGATGGACCGCATCCTGGAGATCGACAAGGAGAACCTCATGGTCACCGTCGAACCCGGGGTGATCATCGGCGATCTTCATCGTGCTGTGGAGGAGGAAGGGCTTTTCTACCCTCCCGATCCAGCCAGTCTGGACTCTTGCACCCTCGGCGGGAACGTGGCCGAGGGTGCCGGTGGTCCCAGGGCCGTCAAGTACGGAGTGACCAAGGACTACGTTTGCGGTCTGGAAGCGGTGCTGCCCTCGGGCGAGATCATCAACTGCGGAGGTAAGCTGGTCAAGAACGTCACCGGCTACAACTTGATCCAGCTCCTCATCGGCTCCGAAGGCACCCTCGCAATCGTCACCAAGATCGTCCTCCGATTGCTACCCCTACCCAAGATCCAGGTAGATCTGCTAGTGCCTTATGACGATTTCCAGTCAGCTGCCGACACCGTATCCGACATCATCGCCCACCGCATCATACCCACCACCATCGAGTTCATGGAACGAGACAGCGTCCTCGCTGTGGAGCGCCTGCTGGAGAAGGAGGTGCCCCACGACGATGCGGCGGCTCACCTGTTGATCCAACTGGACGGCAACCGGCAGGAGGCGGTGGATGAGGATGCCGAGGCGGTAGGCCAACTCTGCCTGGACCACGGAGCGAGGGACGTCTTCGTGGCCAGGGACAGCCATGCCAGCGACCGGCTGTGGGAGGCGCGCCGTATGATCATCGATGCCCTCAATAACGAGAGCCCGGTCAACCACATGGAGGATGTCGTGGTGCCACGCGCCGCACTCTCGGCGTTGCTCAAGGGGATCAAGGAGATCGCGCTTCAGTTTTCCGTTCGTATCGTCTGCTTTGGCCACGCCGGCGACGGCAACGTCCACGTCAACGTTCTCAAGGACGACATCACCGATGAGCGCTGGGCTGATCTCGTACCCGCCGTGCGTGAACAGATCTACACCCTGACTCTCTCCTTGGGAGGTACCATCACCGCCGAGCACGGCATCGGCGCCACCCGCCGCGAGTATCTTCCTCTGGCGCTGGACCAGGCGCAGATCGAGTTGATGAGGGGCATCAGGGACGTATTCGATCCCAACCACATTCTGAACCCGGGGAAGATCTTCCCGTGAAGCAGTGGAGGCGACATTCGACATGACAAAACAGACGCTCTCGTTGAAAGGTGTGTTCCCACCGATACCCACTCCCTTCGACAGAGAAGGGAACGTTGCTCTCGACCGCCTGGCGGACAACCTCCAGCGCTGGAACCAGTATGACCTGGCGGGATATGTCGTCTTGGGCTCCAACGGTGAGGCGGTCTATCTGACCGACGATGAGAAGACTCGCGTCTTGGAGACCGCGAGAGAGGCCATCCCAGCCGACAAATTGATGATAGCTGGCACCGGCTGCGAATCCACCCAGCAGACCATCGCCACCACGCTCATGGCTGCAGACGCTGGCGCCGACGCCGCCCTGGTACTCACACCCCACTACTACCGTGGTGGAATGACTAGCGAGAGCCTGCTCCGCCACTACGCTTCCGTCGCCGAAGCCTCTCCCATACCGATCATGGTCTACAACGTTCCCAAGTTCACCAACATTGACGTGGATGCGGCCACCATCGCCCAGGCCTCACATCACCCCAACATCGTTGGTGTCAAGGACAGCAGCGGCAACATAGCCAAGCTAAGCGATATCGTCAGGCTCGCCAGCACCGACTTTCAGGTACTCGCCGGCACAGGTGGATTCTTCTTCGCGGGGCTGAGTTTGGGCGCCGTCGGCGGTGTACTGGCACTGGCCAATGTAGCTCCCCAGCAGTGCATAGACATCATGCAACTGTACGAAGACGGGCGCTGGGACGAGGCCGCGGACCTTCAGCGGCGGATGCTGCCGGTGAACGCGGCGGTCACCAGCCGCTTCGGGATACCAGGCCTCAAAGTGGCACTGGACATGCTCGGCTACTACGGGGGACCCGTACGCTCACCCCTGATGGACCTGGATGAGGACGGACGACAGGCCCTGCGAGCCATTCTCAGCGAGGCAGGGCTACTGTAAATACACCGCGTCCGCGCCCGGGAGCCAATCGCCCAGCAATCATCACCTTCCAAGGCGTCCGACCCCACGAACGGCACACACCGTTCCGTCGCAGAACCTGTCTCCCGGCGTCCGATAATGCCTTCTCAACGGCGACAGGCTCCGTGTGGATCCTAGGCCTGCTGGTGCTGAACAGGGTAGTACCGTCCTCGCCCCGAACTGTGCGCCGCCGTTGTCCCTTCCTGTCGCGTCTCAAGTCTGGTCCGGACAACGCCCGTGCTAGAGCCACAGCACCTGCCGGGTATTGCAGATTGTGCTACAATGTAGCGTGCAGACTGTCAGACAGCGGAGAGCCACAGGACTGGAGGCCCTGCCGTGCGGGATCAGCGAAAGACCAAGGCTCAGTTGATACAGGAGTTAAACGAGGTACGCCAGCGCCTTACGCGACTGGAAGAAGCGGTGGTCCAGCACGAGGACTCTCAGACAGCCCTGGAGGAGCAAAGACAGAGGCTTTTCGGACTCCTTGACGCCCTGCCGGCAGTGGTCTACCTCCAATCCCCGGACTACTCTATCCCTTTCGCCAATCGGTTATTCCGTGAAATCCATGGCGAACCCAAGGGAAGGCCTTGCTACGCAGTACTCCATGCACGCGAGGCGCCCTGCGAAGAGTGCCACACGTTCGGCGTCTTCGAGACAGGCGAATCGCAGGTGCGCGAATCGATTGGCCCGGGTGCCGGTCCGATGTATCAGGTCCATGAATATCCCTTCACGGACGTAGACGGCTCCACTCTCGTGCTGGTCCTGGCCACAGACATCAGCGCCCTCAAACATGCAGACGAGGCCCTCCAGCGCCTCATGGAGTTCAACGAGAGCATCGTCCGAAGCATGGGGGACGGCGTGGTTGTGTTGGATGAGAGGGGAGACATCACCTTCACCAACCCGACTGCCGATCTACTCCTGGGATACCAAGCTGAGGAGTTGGTGGGTCACCACTGGACGCGCATCGTGCCACAAGACCAACAGCCGGTGCTTCAGGAAGCCGAACAAGGTACCACCTCGTCGGTGCGTGACCGATTCGAGCTGGACGTCAAACGCAAGGATGGCACAAGAGTCCCCGTCTTGATCAGCAGCAGCCCTCGCTTCGGGAACGCACTCCTCGCGGGCACACTGTGGGTCTTCACAGATATCGCCGAACGCAAGCGCGCCGAGAAAGCCCTCAAGGAGTATTCGGCGCGTCTCGAAGAGATGGTCGATGAGCGTACCAGAGAACTGCAGGACGCCCAGGCCGAGTTAGTGAGCAAGGAGCGGCTTGCCATACTAGGCGAACTTGCTGCTGGTGTCAGTCACGAACTTCGGAACCCCTTGGCCACAATCACTAATGCCGTCTACTTCCTCCAGATGACCCTCACCGACGCCGACGATACCACCAAGGAGTATCTGCAGCTCATCGCTGCGCAGGTACAGAGCGCAGGCAAGATCGTCTCAGACCTCCTGGATTTCTCACGTGATTCCGCCGCAGACAGACAAAGCACCCCGCTCCCACAGTTGGTCGCCCAACTTTGGGAGAGATGCGTGCCTCCAGAGAACGTTGAAGTTGCCACCATTCTGCCTCCGGGTCTTCCACCCGTGTTCGTTGATCCTCACCAGCTCGGACAGGTTCTGGAGAATCTGGTCACCAACGCATATCAGGCCATGCCCAAAGGAGGCGATTTGACCATTGAGGCCACGGCTGGAGACGATGAGGTGTACCTTTCCATCGCCGACACCGGTGTCGGCATCGCCACCGAGAACATGGACAGACTGTTCGAGCCCCTCTTCAGCACCAAGCCCCGTGGCATCGGCCTCGGCCTGGCGGTCTCCAGGAGGCTTGTGGAGGCCAACGGAGGCAGCATCAAGGTGGAGAGCGAGGAGGGGAAAGGTAGCACGTTCACCTTGGTCCTACCGGCCGCCCATGGGCAGGACTGAACTGCCTCCAGTCTGGCTGGCTATCGTGACTGGGTCGTCAATGCCACAGAGCTGCTCCTCGCCCTGTCTAGAGAGCCCTTGCACAAGCCGCGGCCGCGATGCGGCGCCACCCCTAGACGCCCTGACGCTCGCGCGTAACCGTCTGCTGCGTGGGCAGCACCCTGCTCGTGCCGAACAAGGACGTGACGGATCTCGTAGCCTTGAAGGCAATGGTAGGTGTCCAGCACTGCCCCTCCAGGAAAACCAAATACGACCTCCACGCCCTCCTGCGCCAGCATCTCCCAAACGATCTGAGCTCCCGTGCGTCTCACTACTCCTCCTTGGTAAACGCATCGCACAACTACGTGTATACACAAAGCAGAAGCCACCCGGCTGGGTGGCTTCTGCTGTTCTCTCCTGATCCTCTCTGGTTACCCTGAACTCATCCTCGCCGTCCCAACCGTCAGCCGATCCTGCTAAGCAGGATAATAATGACCACAATAAGGACCAGATCTAGCAGCTGAGGGCTGCTGGCGACAATCCTCCAGTCCAACGCGGTGAGTTGTTCTTTGCGCGCCGTACCTCCGGTCACGTTGAGAAGCTCATGCAAATCCATGCTATGCCTTCTTGAGATCGACGAATGCAGATAGCAGTAGAGCCGCCCCGTTGGGCGGCTCCGATTCACTCTACTGTGTGGTGCCAGGTGCACCTGCCCAACGGATTATGGCTCCTCCCCGATAATCACGGCAAGGAGCAAGTCGGACAGGACCAGAATGCACTTGGCAGGGCTATTCATCGCAGAAGCACCACTTGTCACTTTCCGCCCAGTATGCAGCATGATTTCGCAGTTGTCAAGGACTTGATGCAACGTGCGTCAGAACTTTATGGTTGTACCCACTGCGGCGGGCACGAACTGACCAGGCATCTCCCCTGCAAACCGGCGCGTCGCCTCGAACCCGGTACAGTGACAGGGCATGATTAGCTGCAGACCAAGGCTCCTCAACATCTCAATCGTACGCTCCAGAGCCTCTGGCTCCGCTCCACTCAGGTGCAATCCCCCCAACACAGCCCACACTCGTTCCACACCACTGATCTCCTGCGCGTGGCGAACTGTATTGACAATCCCTGAATGAGCGCAGCCGGCTACGACCACCAACCCCTTTCCCCTCACATTCATCAGGATTGATTGGTCATCCTGTATCGTGTCATTCACCAACTCCCCACCTCTGCGATACAGTGCGCAAGCCGTCACCTTCTCGAAATCCGTGCGTCGAGGAATGGGGCCTGTGGCCAGACAACCGGCCGCTAGTTCATAGGGCTCCACGAGGGTCACGATCTCAGCACCTGCATCTTCCCACATCTGGCGGTCCTGCTGCCACGGGCCTTGCTTGGTGCCGTCAGACTGCTCAACCCAACGCTCCAGAAACGCGTCGGAGTGAACCACGATAGGAATCGGCCTCCCCACCAGCCTCAGGAATTCCACCAAGGCACCTGTGTGATCTGGGTGGCCGTGACTGATCACCACCTGATCCACTGCACCAGGGTCTATCCCCAACCGAGAGAGGTTGTAGGGTAATGCCACTTTGGAGAATCCAGCGTCCAACAGTATTCCACGTCCGGTTTCACCCAGCTGAATGTGCACAGCGAGGCCGTGTTCGGCCAGTAACGGCTCCTTCAGCACCTTGTGCCTCTCTATGCCAGGGCTGGACCCCAGTAGAACATCGGAGTAGTTGTCCACCACAATGGTAATGGTCACATCTGCGGTCTCGGCAAGCGTCACCGCTACACCCCCTTTACAGTGCTATGGATGCCTGACCCAACAATTCTGGAGCGTGTACATCCTGGTATTCCACGCCCCAGACCTGCACGTCGTAGACTCCTGGCTCCAGACCAGATACGTCTGCCTCCACGTCGTAGGCACATAGACACCTGCAGATTTCCCCAACGTTGCTCTCCACGAGTCGAATCGTGTTCCCCTCTTGCTCCACAGTCAAGACGAGTTCAGCACAGCAAACGTAGGTCAATCTGTGTTCCACGTGTATGGCGCTGCCTTCGCCCACAATCAGCACATCGCCAGCCGTAGCTGCCCGCACCGCATCGGCCTCCTCCACACACCCGCCCACTGCATAGATCAGCGCGGGGCTTGCTGGCTCGGAACTGGCGCAGGCCACAGCCGCGGCGCAGAAGAAACCGCACAGCATTGTCCCCAACAGCGTGCGCATAGCCCCTCCACTTCAGTGTCCAGGTTCCCGCGGCCATTTCAACAGCCGGACACATCATAGCATACGATTCGCGGTCGCCGCAACGGACTCAGCTACCTCTTGGGAGATCTTCGAGTAATTCGATGTGGCGCGGGGACTGGAGAAGCAAATGAGGACACTAGCACTGCCAGCATGCGGCAGGGGCCAGGCAGCTCTGTCGGCTCTAAGAAGGTATCGTGAAATCCAGGTAGAGAATGCCGGCAGAAAGGACCTCGCTCACTCAACGGTGTCTGCGATGGCGCCAGCGAATCGCCTCCCCCAGGCAGGAGCAGCCATCCGAGCACCTCTGGGAGCAACCTCCAGTGCCGCCATCTATTGACCTCTCATCTGCCTGGAACTATAATACTGGCTGGACTATATCTCGCCTCACGACATGTGGAAGGCACTGGCACAGCTTCGGAGGTGAGGGTCATGATTGGACGCAGCGGCGACCACGAAGATGGTAGGCGCGAGGATCCCCGGCCGGAGATTGACTTCCGCGAGCTCTTCGAGGGTCTCTCGGAGGCCGTCGTCCTCAGCGAATCAGAAAGCGGCATCATCCTGGACGCTAACCAAGCCGCGTGTGACCTGATTGGCATGTCCAGAGATGGGATGCTTGGCCTATGTCAGTCCCAGATCCATCCCCCCCAGGACGGTGACAAGTACAAGGCGATCTTCCAGGAGCGTGCTCCGCCAGGACAGGCAATCAGTGGCGAGATTCGCATCCAGAGGCCTTCGGGTGAACTTTTCCTCGTCGAGGCATCGGCCAGGCTGCTGAACTTGTCCGGCAAGCGAGTCACCTGCGCCGTTTTCCACCAACCGGGTAGTCACCAAAGCCCCCAAAAGGATCATAGGCAACGCGAGAACCAGCTCCTCGCCCTGAACGCCATCGCCACCACCATCGCCGGGTCATTGCACTTGGACGAGATCCTGGACCGCGCTCTGGAAACGGTGCTGGACGTTATGGGACTTCAGGCCGGGACAGTTCTACTGCTGAGCGTGGACCCGGATCACGTACCTCTCGCCGCCCAGCGAGGCCTGAGCGACAGAATCGCGCAGCAGCTGCGCGCTCTCGTGGTGGACCAACAACTCACCAACGTCTTGCCCCCGGGCAAAGAGGCGATCCTGTTGAACGCTCTGTCGCCGAACCCCCGCTTGTCTCAACTGAGAGCGGCCTTGGAGAACGAAGGTCTGAACTCGTTGGCGGCGGTACCCTTGGTGGCGTGGGAAAGGGGGATGGGTACCCTGGTCGTTGCGAGCCATCGCCCGGATAGATTCTCCCAACTGGACCTTGAACTTCTTGGTTCCATCGGTGTTCAGATTGGCATGGCCGTAGAGAACGCCAGTCTCTATCAAGACCAGAGACGCCGGCTATCGGAGATGGAGGCTCTTCGCAAAACGACTCTGGACATCACAAGACAGCTGGAAGTCCCTCGACTGCTCCAATCCATAGTGCAGCGCGCTTCGGCTTTGGTCGGCACGACCGGGGGCGCCCTGTATCTATATCACCCGGAAGAGCAGGAACTGGAAATGGTGGTCAGCCACCACCTGGGGAAGGACTACTCGGGCACTCGACTCAAGGTCGGGGAAGGTCTCTCGGGAAAAGTGATGCAGACTGGTGTGCCAATGCTCGTCGACGATTACGCAAACTGGGAGAGTAGATCCGCAAGATTCGAGGGCACACCCTTCCAAGGAGTGGCAGCAGTTCCCCTGAAGTGGGGAGACAGGATTGTCGGTGTGGTCAACGTGACCGACATCGGAAAGGCCAGGAGATTCACCGATCGCGACCTCAGGCTGCTCGAGTTATTCGCAAGTCAAGCAGCCATCGCCATCGAGAACGCACAGCTCTATGAAGAGCAGAACCAGCGGTACCAGGAGTTGATGGTCCTCCACGAAACCTCCCTCCACATCACCAGTCGACTCGACCTGAACAGCGTGCTGGACGCAATCATCGTCAGGGCAGCCAAGCTGCTGGATGGTCAGACGGCGGAGGTCTACCTACACCGTCCAGCGCAGGGCGACCTGAAGAGCGCCGCGTCCATCGGGCTACCGCGCGAGCTCATGGGAGGTGTGCTCAAGGCGGGCGAAGGAGTGGCCGGCAAGGTCCTCCAAACAGGTGAACCTTTGATTATCGATGACTACGAGTCATGGGACGGCAATGCTCCCGGGTACACCGGGTACGGTTTTGCCCGCGTTGTCGGTGCTCCAATCAGGTACGGGCAGGAACTGCTGGGCGTGTTGATCGTGGACAGACCCCTGCAGGAGCCGGGGTTCACCAAGAGTCACGTGAACCTGCTGAATCTGTTGGCGAGCCAGGCGGCCATTGCCATCGAAAACGCCCGGCTCCACGATGAGACAAGACGGCGCCTGCAAGAACTCTCAGCTATAGAGGAAATCGCCATCGAACTCTCATCCACCTTGGATTTCCGGAAGGTAATACAGCTGGTCCTGGACAAGGCATTCGAGGCCACCCCCGCCTCTGCGGGATCCATAGACATAGTGGCCGAGGACCGGACCCACCTGACATGGCTTGCCCATCAAGGCTATACCCCAGAGGTAGCAGCGCGATACGCACACTCGTCCAGCACGGACAAGGGTATTGTGGGAAGAGTCGCCAGAACTGGAAAACTGTCTCGGGTCGGCGACGTCAGCGAGGATCCTGACTATCTGGAGGTCGTACCTGGCACGCGGTCTCAACTCACGGTCCCCATCATTATCGAAGATGCCGTCACAGGCGTGATCGTGCTGGAGAGTCCGATACTGGACGGCTTCACCCAGGATCATGCGGACTTGGTTCAACATCTGGCCCAACACGCTGCCCTGGCCATGGGCAATGCCCAGCTCTACCAACGCCTGAGAGAATCCGAGGAGCGGTACCGCGCCTATGTAGAGAATGTACCCGATGCCATCTGGGAAGCGGACGCCGACGGTCGCTTCACGTACTGGAGCCCCCAGATCGAGAATCTCACAGGGTACGCCCCGGAAGAGCTCCTGGGACGAAGTGCATACGACTTTCTCATCCACCCCGACGATGCTGAGGAGTTCAGAAACCGTCTTCGCCAGATGACGGCTGACGGCCGAGAGGAATACGCGCTACGGCACCGCGCGCTTCATCGAGACGGATCCGTGCTGCACGTGGAATTCAGGGTAAAGCCGGTGTGGGATGACCGCGGCACGCTGGTCCGATATGGAGGGGTGGCACGGGATGTATCGGCGCAGATGCGGCTCCAGGCACAGTTGATTCAATCCGCCAAGCTATCCGCCATTGGTCAGATGATTTCCGGAGTGGCCCACGAACTGAACAACCCCTTGACCACCGTTATGGGGTACGCGCAACTCCTGCAAGCCGGCGACCTGGACGACAACGTCAAGACGGATCTGCAGAGAATCTACGAAGACGCTCTGCGAGCACAACGGATTGTGCAAAACCTCCTCACCTTCGCCCGACAGAAGAAGCCACAGCGCAATCCCACCGACATCAACGACACTATCGAGCGTGCACTGACCCTGAGAGCATATCAACTGAAGGCAGATCATGTGGAGATCGTCGCCGAGCTCGCCGACAACCTCCCATGGACCATGGCCGACGGCTACCAGCTTCAGCAGGTCTTTCTGAACATCATCAATAACGCCCATCAGGCCATGGTTCAAGCGGGTGGCGCAGGCATCTTGACCATCAGAAGTGAACTGGTCGATGGCGATACCATCCGCGTGACGTTCAGTGACACGGGGCCGGGTATTCCCCCAGACATACTGGAGAATGTCTTCGATCCTTTCTTCACCACCAAGGATGTAGGAATGGGCACCGGTCTGGGATTGTCTGTCTCTCACGGCATTGTCCACGAGCACGGAGGCCACATCTCGGCGGAGAGCAAACTGGGCCAAGGGGCGAAGTTCGTTGTCGACTTGCCGGTCATAGCGTGGCCAGAAGAGTCCGGCATGACACCTTCCGACCATGGCACAGAAGAGATGCATGGCCAGCAAAGGAGAATCCTGGTTGCCGATGATGAGTAGAACGTCGTTAAGCTGCTGGTGAGGGCACTGACCGACAGCGGACACCCTGTTGACGGCGTCACCACTGCAGAGGCGGCAATGCGGAGACTCCAGCGCGACACGTACGTCGCCATTATCTCCGACGTCGGGATGCCTGGCATGGATGGTCCAGCCTGTGAGAACAAGTTAGGGGCTGTAAGTCCCGCGCTTGCCCATCCAATCATGTTCGTCATAGAGGGCATCATCGCCCCCAGTACCCAGGTGTTTCTGGCGGCACGGGACGGCAGGTGTGTGCAGAAGCCCTTCACGGCGGAGGAACTGAGGGCCGTCGTTCAACAGATCGTGAGTTGGGCAGACACCAAGAGGAGAGCGTGCTGGTCCAGCATACGAAGTGAGGTCACAGATGGGCAAACAAACAGTGCTGGTCGTCGACGACGAGCAGCATATCATCGACCTGGCGAGGATGTACCTAGAGCAGGAGGGCTTCACCGTGGAGCAAGCCCTCGATGGAGCCGAGGCGTTGCGCAAGATACGTGATCTGAAGCCGGCACTGGTCGTGCTCGACCTAATGCTGCCGGAAGTCGATGGTTGGGAGGTCTGCCGTCGTGCCAGAGAGAGCTCTGATGTGCCCATCATCATGCTTACCGCACGCAGCGATGATGTGGACAAGATCGTGGGGCTCGAGCTGGGCGCTGATGACTACCTCACCAAACCTTTCAACCCTCGTGAGTTGGTGGCACGAGTGAAGGCCATCCTGCGACGGTACGACCGAAGTAAACAGCCCGGCGCCGTGATCCACCTTGGCCAGTTGACCATCGACCCATCCAGCCGCGAGGTTACGCTAGCTGCACTATCGCTCGAGTTGCGCACCCAGGAGTTCGAACTACTCTATACACCCTGGCTCAGCACCGGGGTCAGGTCCTTACGCGCGAACAGTTGCTGGACCTGGCATGGGGCTACGATTTCTACGGTGAGACGCGCACGGTGGATGTCCACATCGCCCACCTGCGCAAGAAGTTGCGAGGTGGCGACGTGGAAATCGAGACTGTGCGCGGTGTGGGATACAAGCTGTCAGCCTAGATGCCGATGCCAACTACCCTGCGTTCGAGACTCATCGGGTCCTACCTGATCATGATCTTGATTTGCCTCTCCGTCACCGGAGTCGTCCTGACTATCCTCCTGGTACCGCAGGTGACCCGACTCACCTATTTGAGACTGGCAGAGAAAGGGCTGCCCGCGGCGCTGCGAGTGATCAGCTTGCGCGGACAGGGCCTGTCACCTCGAGACATCGTCAGTGCCATCAGAGAGTCAACCGCTGCTGATGGCACCCGCATCCTCCTCGTCAGCAACGATGGCAGGATATTGGCAGACTCCCAAGACAGCTGGGAGGGACGCGATGTCGATCTGCGTCTCCCACAAGACAGCCCACCAGCCTCTCGACCCTACGTTCAGGGCCGCGTGGTGACCCGCGAGGGCATCTTCTACTACGTCGCGGTGACCACCAGTCTTCGGCCTCGTAGCCAGGCAGATCGCGAACCAGTCACCTGGTACGTAGTCCTGCTCGCCCAACCGCGGCAGGCGATTGCGGGTCTGGTCGCCGAAATCTCTCTGGGTTTCATCGCCACCGGCGTAATGGCCCTGCTGGTATCCGTGGGCGTCGCCTTCATCGTCGCGCGCTCCGTGGCCAAACCCCTGCAGCGCATAACCATCGCCACTGAGGAAATCGCGCGAGGCAACTACGAGGAGCAACTGGAGATCACCTCTCCCGAGGAGATAGGTCGCCTGGCGACCAGCTTCAACGCCATGGCCCGCGAAGTCGAAGCGTCGAGACAGGCGCAGAGCGATTTCGTGGCCAACGTCTCCCACGACCTCAAGACTCCTCTCACCTCCATTCAAGGGTTTTCCCAGGCCCTTCTGGACGGCACAGCCGACGACGAGGACGCTCGCCATCGCGCAGCTGAGGTGATACACGAGGAAGCCGATCGCATGGCGCGCCTGGTCAATAGCCTGCTCGAACTGGCTCGCATCGAGGCCGGGCAGGTGGTGATGGCTCGCGATCCCGTAGCACTGGGCCCGCTATTGAACGACTGTGTGGAGAAGATGGCTCTGCGCGCCCAACAGGCAAATGTGCATTTGGATGTTGAACATGAGGGGGACGTAGTGGTTGCTGGCGATCGAGAGCACCTGGCCCAGGTACTCAGCAATCTCCTGGACAACGCACTCAAACACACCCCTTCCGGGGGACGAGTCTCTCTTGCTGCCAGGTCCCTGCCCGCGGAACCAGGGAAGCGCGGGGAAGAGCCAGACCTCTTTGCCGAGATCACAGTCTCCGACACCGGCGAGGGGATCCGTGCTGAGGACCTGTCCCGCATCTTCGAGCGTTTCTATCGCGGCGACAAGTCGCGCACCAAGACAGGCAAGGGGGCCGGGCTTGGCTTGGCCATCGCCCGCGAGATCATCCACGCCCACGGAGGGCAGATAAGGGCGGAGAGCATCGTGGGTTTGGGCACCAAGTTCACAATCCTCCTCCCGCACTACACGGAAGCTGGGTAGCTCCAGACCGGTTTGCCCCCTGCGGTCTCTATCGCAACCACGCCGCCGCTCCTGACGCAATCGCCGTCGAGGGTATCTTGCTCTGAACTCTCTTGAACTCACGATCCACGTGTACTATAATAAGGGTAGAGGCAGTGCGCCTCTCCTAGCCCTGATCCAGCACCGACCATTCTGTGGAGTGCCGACATGCGCAGCCGCGACTCGAGAGCCCTGGCCTGCTACCTCGCCCTCGTCCTCATGCTGGCGCTTTCTTTCGTACCAGCAGCACAAGCCCAGGGCGCCTCTCAGGTTGATGTCTTATCCGTCGAGGGCGCCATCACCCCTATCGTTGCCAGCTACGTGGACCGCGGCATCACGACGGCGGAGAACGACGGCTCTGCCTGTCTGATCATAGAGCTCGACACGCCGGGTGGCTCAGTCCAGGTGACTGAGGAGATAGTGCAACGTATGAGGGCAGCCGCCGTTCCCATCGTGGTCTACGTTCAGCCACAAGGGGCCAAAGCCGCCTCAGCGGGGACCTTCCTCACCCTGGCCGCCCACTTGGCAGCCATGGCCCCCAGTACCCGCATCGGGGCTGCCCACCCGGTAGACATGTCGGGGCAAGAGATGTCCGAGGCGGCGGAGGCAAAATCAGTCAACGACGCAGTTGCACTAATCAAGGGTCTGGCCAGCTCTCGCGGCCCTGAAGCCATCGCCTGGGCCGAGCAGGCCGTGAGCGAGAGTTCGTCCATCACAGAGGAGGAAGCCCTCGAACTTGGCGTCATCGACTTCATCGCCCGAGACCTCACAGCGCTTGCAGAAGCCATGGACGGGCACGAGGTCGTGGTGGGAGATCAAGCCATCACCTTGAGCACGCGGGGCGCGAACGTCAACCGCATCCCCATGAACGCCATCGAGGGCCTCCTACACACCATCACCGACCCCAACATCGCCTTTCTGCTCATGACCATCGGTCTGAACGCCATCATTCTCGAGCTGTCTCAGCCAGGGGGATACCTGGCAGGAGTCGTGGGCGCCATCTGCCTCGTCCTGGCCCTCTTCTCCCTGGGCGTACTCTCCGTAAACTGGACAGGCCTGATTTTCGTCGCCCTGGCTTTCATTCTGCTCATCGCCGATGTGAAAGCCCCCACGCACGGAATCCTGACCTCGCTGGGCGTGCTGTCCTTCATTCTGGGTTCCATGATCCTCTTCAGCTCGCCCTTCGCGCGGGTCTCCGTGAATCTTGTAGTGACGGTTGGGGTCACCATCGGCATTTTCTTCGCCTTCGTGGTGGCCAAGGTGTTCAGAGCTCATCAACGCAGGCCGACCACCGGACTGGAGGGGCTGGTAGGCCAGCTGGCAGTAGCCCGCTCAGATCTGGACCCCACGGGCACAGTGTTCCTCAAGGGCGAGCTATGGGAGGCAGTGGCGACCGAGGGAGTGGTCAGAAAGGGGGAGCAAGTCGAAGTCACAGAGTCCGAAGGTTTCAAACTGCGGGTCAGGAGAGTAGTTGAGGAATCTTCTTCAGAGCAGGCGAAAGTGCAGCGCAAGTAGATGACAAGGAGGGATTAGCTGTGGAAGGGATATTGGAACTCATAACTGGGCTGGGTTTCAGCGCTCTAGTCGTGGGGGTTATCCTCATCGGCTTGCTGAGTTCAGCCGTCAAGATCGTGCAGGAGTACGAGCGCGGCGTAATCTTCCGCCTCGGCCGTCTCGCGGGGGCCAAGGGACCGGGACTGTTCTTCATCATCCCTATGGTGGACCGTATGGTAAAGGTCGATCTCAGGGTGGTCACACTGGAAATCCCCTCTCAGGAGGCGATAACCAAGGACAATGTCACCGTCACGGTGAACGCGGTGGCCTTTTTCCGCGTTGTGGACCCCTCCGACGCCATCGTGCAGGTAGAGGATTTCCGCAGGGCCACCTGGCAAATCGCTCAGACCACTCTGCGAAGCGTCTTGGGTCAATCGTCTCTGGATGAACTGCTCACCCATCGGGAGAGCATCAATCAGAGGCTCCAGGAGATCATAGACCAGCAGACCGAAGCGTGGGGTATCAAGGTGAGCATCGTCGAGGTCAAGGATGTGGAGCTGCCCGAAAGTATGAAGCGAGCCATGGCTAAGCAGGCCGAGGCGGAGCGCGAGAAGCGGGCCAAGATCATCCATGCCGAGGGCGAGGTCGCGGCTGCCGAGAACTTGAGGGACGCTGCCGCCACCATAGGTCAGGAGCCGGCGGGCATCCAGTTGCGCTACCTGCAAACCTTGACCGAGATAGCGGTGGAGAAGAACTCTACCATTATCTTCCCCCTGCCCATCGAGTTCGTGCAGGCCTTTGCCAAGATGTTCGGCCAGAAGGAGAGCGAATAGCGCTTCGGGAGGCACCCGATGGATCGCAGGGAGTACCAGATCACCACCCACTCAGCAGGAGAGGTACTGAAGACCCGAGAGGAACTGGGGCATCCTCCCGACCCTGCTGGCCCAAGCATCGTCTATTGTGACGTCGAAGGCCAATGCTTCTTCGATGAAGCTCCCAACCCCTACGTGGAAGCCATCGTTCACATCCTGAACGAGAAGGGTGAGCATGGCTGGGAGCTGGTCCAGATAGCCTTTCGCGAGGCGGACTTCATCTGTATCTGGAGAAGGGAGCTGTAACTCCTCCACGAGGGCGATAAGTTCCTAAGCGCCAAGCGCCCGCGGTATGTGCGGGCGCTTGGCTTTCTGTGCCGCAGAACCCGCATTCTGCCCCTCAGACCACATACCCCCACCCCCTGGCTAGGGCACCACCATCTTCGAGACCGGGATGGCTATCAGGTGCAACATCACGGGTTGGCCCACGCCCTCGGTGACCACGTCATCCAGGTGTTGGACTGTCGTCTCCTCGATCTCCTGGGCAGCATAGACGGTCACCGTCAAAGCTATGGTCTCCCCTTGATAGTCCAGTTCAAAACCGACCAGGGAGACGTGCTCGAGCTTGTCTAGCTCCTGATTCAGCACGCGATCGATGACCTCTCGTTGTTGGCTGTCTTGAACTGCCCTGCCAAAGACGAAAGCCAAAGGCAACGAGACCACGAACAGGAGCACCACGGAGATGACCAGTCCGCGGCGCACCCGGATTTCCTGTTCCCGAACGCCTCTCCCGGGACGGAACCCCAAAAGCACGAAAATCATGGCTCCCGCAAACGTGATAGCCACCAGGTTGGTGGTGAACAGCAACAACCC
>Ga0307379_10006389_pt1 | contig 16207 bp, 13 predicted proteins | sample UN2MG_FD_202237 | JGI IMG/M metagenome (GOLD analysis project Ga0307379, IMG submission 202237) | Soil microbial communities from Risofladan, Vaasa, Finland - UN-2 | ecosystem: Environmental > Terrestrial > Soil > Coastal area > Acid sulfate soil | place: Finland: Risofladan, Vaasa | collected... | reverse complement strand
GCTGCCGGTGCTCATCGCGTGCGACATGGTGGCCATGGCTAGCTGGTGGCGCCAGTGGGCGTGGCGGCCGGTCTGGCTGATGCTGCCTGGCGCGATCGTGGGCATGGCGGCCGGCGGAGCGGCGTTTGCCGCCTTCGCAAAGATGGAAGCCGGCGGGCAGGCCAAGGCCGCAAACGCCGTGCTGATGATGGGCATCGGCGTGATCGCACTGGGTTTCGTGGCGATCCAGGCCGTTCGCATGCTCCGCACGCGCCCGCTTGCTTTTCGCCCGGTGTTCTGGCAGGGCACGTGTTTCGGGCTGGCGGCCGGCTTCACCTCCACGCTCGCGCACGCCGCCGGGCCGATCACGACAATGTACCTGCTGCCGCAGCGGATGCCCAAGGCCCAGTACGTAGCGACCACTGTGCTGTACTACTGGATGGGCAACCTGATGAAGCTGGGGGTGTACATCCCGATGCGGCGCCTGGACCGGACATCGCTGGCCGCCAGCCTGATCTTCATGCCCGCCGTCGTCGTCGGCACGCTGATGGGAGTCGTCTTGCACCGCCGGATCGGACAGAGGTCCTTCGACATGATCGTGTACGCCCTGCTGTCTCTTGCGGGACTGAAGCTGATTCTCGACTCGGCCGGCGTGCTGTGGGCCTGAGGGCGCCGCGGCAGGCGCCGCCGACCGGCAAGGCGCTCGGATATCGCTTCAGAATCGTGTATAGTCTGCCGATCAGCCGATCATGAGGAGCTACGTTATGTCCAACAGGTCTCGTCGTGCGGGGTTCATAGCGGCGGCCCTGATCGCCGCGGTCATGTGCGGGTGCAGCAAGGAAATCACTATCATCCGCTACCCGCCGTTCTGGACACCCCAACTGAAGTCCATCGCCGTGGTGCCGTTCAAGTTCTCCGACCGCCAGGCCGGCCAGATGATCGCCGACCAACTGGCCAACAGCCTGCGGGCGACCGGAACCTACAGGGTGTTCAACTCGACCGAGGTGGCCGACATGGCCCGCATGCAGGACATGCAGATCGCCTTCGGCGACGACCAGGTCGCGATGGCCGCCCAAATCCGGAAGATCTCCACGCTCAACGTCCAGGCGATTCTGATCGGGCGGATCACCAACTACACCGCCACCAAGCGCGACGAGCGCCGCCGCGAGCCGGTGCAGGTCTGGGACCCGCGCACCAAGCAGTACGTGCCCTCCGGGCAGTATCGCTCGTTCGTGGTGACGCGCAACGAGGGCAACGTGGCCGCCACGGCCGCCATGATCCGCGTGAAGGACGGTACCACCATACACGCCACTGCCGCCCCCAAGCAGTGGCTCCAGTGGGCGCAGGGCTCACCCCCGCCCATGGACGCCTACGCCTGCCGCTCCATCGCCGTCTCCAGGGTCGTCAATCAGCTCGTGGAGGAGTTCGCCGTCGTCCGCAAGAAGATCAAGATCAAGCCCGACGAGACCTTCATGCTCGCGCGCGACTACTATGAGGGCGAGTGGGCCAAGACCAAGCAGTTCAGCACGGCCGACCCGAAGCTCACGGTCGTGCTGTCGCTGCCGCCGGTGTGCGACCGAAACCGCTTCCGCATCACAATCGTCCGCAAGGGTCAGCGCGAGAACCTGGCGGAGGCGGACGTGCTCTGGTCTAGCCGGTTCCCCCAATACGGCAAGGCGTACGACTTCAGCCCGGCCGAGATCGCCTCAAAGGGCGGAGGGCCGGGACAGTACACCGCGAAGCTCTACAGCGGCATGGAGCCAAAGCCGATCCTGACGATCGATTTCACAATCCAGCCGTGACCTGAAAGGAATCGCCCGATGGGCCGGCGGCTGGTCTTCGTGATCGGCGACAGCATCTCCCAGCACTACGGGCCGCACCTTCAGGAGATGCTCAGCCCGATGCTCGACTACGCTCGCAAGACGGGCGAGGAGCCTCAACTGACCGGCACGTCCCTCGAGCCCAACGCCAACGGCGGGGACTCGGCGGCGGTGCTGGCCTACCTGGAGGCGATGATCCGCGGCGGGGGCTTCGGACCGGACGTCCTGCTGATCAACTGCGGGCTGCATGACATCAAGACCGATCCGCAGACCGGCGCAAGGCAGGTGCTGCTGGAGCAGTACCGAAGCAACCTCAAGCGGATCGTCGAACTGGCCCAAGCCGCTGCGCGGAAGCTGATCTGGGTCCGCACCACGCCGGTGGACGACGAGCGCCACAATTCTATCAGCACGGCGTTCTACCGCTACGCCGCCGACGTGGACGCCTGCAACGCCGCCGCGGATGAGATAATGTCCGCCGCGGGCGTGCCCGCAATCGACCTGCACGCCTTCACGGTGTCGCTGGGCGGCGAGGTGTTCTGCGACCACGTCCACTTCACCGAACCGGTCCGCCGCCTCCAGGCAGCCTTCATCGCCGGATACCTCAACGGCAGGCGGTAGGCGGCCCGCGCCGGGCCATGGCCGAGTGCCTATTGCCTGCTGCCTGGTGCCTTCTGGAACGCGCGCGCTTCGGCCAGCACGGCCGAGACTATCTCGTCCACCGCCAGCGTGCGGATTCGCTTGCCCCCGGAATAGAGAATGGCCTTGTCCCTGCCGGCGCAGACGGCCACGTCCGCGGAGGCCGCCTCGCCGGGGCCGTTTACCACGCAGCCCATGATCGCCACGGTGATCGGGGCCTTCACCTCGGCCAGCGCCTCGCCAACCTGCTCGATGATCGGGAGTATGTCCATCTGTAGCCGACCGCACGTGGGGCAGGCGATCAGCTCGACGCCCTTCCGCTGCCGCAGCCGCAGCGATGCCAGCAGCTCCGCCGCCGCGCGGACCTCGCGGACCGGATCGCCGGCGTATGAGATGCGAATCGTATCTCCGATGCCCTCGCTCAGCAGCGTCCCCAGTGCCGCGGCGGATCGAATCGCGCCGGTCTCGGCCGTCCCGGCGTGCGTTACGCCCAGGTGAAGCGGGTAGTCCCAGCGCGCGGCCAGCCGGCGATTGGCCGCCACGCAGGTGAACGCGTCGTGGCTCTTGGCCGACAGGACCAGGTCCCCGAAGCCCTCTTCCTCAAAGAGATGGAGGTACTCGGCGAGCTTGTGCTCCATGAGCTCATCGAGCGGGCGGGCGAGGTCGGCCTGCCGACGGGACTGATCGACCCGCTCGACGACAGAGCCCTCGTTGACGCCGACGCGGATGGCCGCCCCGGCGCCGGCCGCCGCACGAATCACCCGCCGCACCTGCTCGCGGTCGCTGATGTTGCCGGGATTCAGCCGTATCTTGGCCGCCCCGGCGTCGATCGCCTCCAGCGCGCGGTCGAAGTGGAAGTGCACGTCCGCGATGATCGGAACGGGCGAGTGTTTGACGATCTTCCCCAGGGCGGCGGTGTCTTCGCGCGTGGGGACGGCCAGGCGGACCAGATCCGCCCCCGCCTCCGCCAGCGCCTCGACCTGCGCGGCGGTGGCGTCGGCGTCGGCCGTCCGCGTCTTGGTCATGCCCTGCACGCTGACCGGCGCGCCGCCGCCGATCGTCACGCCACCGACGCGAACCGCGCGGGTCTCCCGCCTGTCGATGTAAGGCATCTGCATCGCCCCATTGTACGGCAACGGCCCGGCCGCTGGCGAGCCGGCGCAACCGGCATTGACACGGACGCCGCCCCGGCGAACAATAGAGGCGTACCAAACGAGTCCCCGTAGCTCAATTGGATAGAGCGTCGGCCTCCGGAGCCGAAGGCTACAGGTTCGAGTCCTGTCGGGGATGTTCCGGGGCTTCCTTCCGCTGGGCCGGCTGGACACCCGCTTGGCCGCACACGTCAAGAATGACCAGCGCGTAGATGCGGACGGCGTCGAGGTAGTCGGCCAACTCCACGCGCTCGTCGGGCATGGTGTTGTAGCGTCCGCCCGGCCCGCACACGACACCCTCCATGTGGCCCGAGTGAAGCAGGTGGGCGGCGTCGGTCCAGAACCAGCAGGCCGGTTCGATCGCCCCGGTGGGCTGAGGGGCGCCTCGCACAGCGCGATACGCGCGATTCACCGCCCTGACGATTCCCGCGTCACCGGCCACCTCAAAGGGCAGCATGGCCGGCCAGCCCGGCGGTCGAGGCTGGGCGAACACCTCCGCACTCAGGCCCTGATACTCGCCCCGCAGTTGCTCCACCATGCCCCGCAGATCGGCCAGCACCGACGCCTCGCTCTCGCCCGGCGCGTAGCGGGCCGTGCCGACCAGCCGGGCGAAGTCCGCCACCTGGGGAGGCCGGGCCTCGCTGAACTCCCGCGTCAGGCCCGCCCGCAAGGCCCCGACGTGCGCGCGGCTGAGGGCTTGGTGGGCTCGACCGGCGGCGCCGAGGAAACTCGCCCCGTCAATCCGCGGTACGAGCGCGCAGGCAGCCGCCAGCGCGTCCACCGCCTCACGTCGCTTCGAGACATGGCGCGTCGCCCCCGTCAACTCCACGACGAAATTCATGGCCCCGGCGTGCACCGTGAGAGCCCGCAAGTCCGTCGGCTCGCAGTTGACGAACCAGTCGGCGCGAAGGCCCCGGCCCAGCGCCTCCAACGTGCCGATCCCCCCGTCCAGCTCCCCCACCACGAAGCTCAGTATCACGTCGCCCGCCGGCCGCGCGCCTCGTTCGATCAGAGTTCTGACGGCGCAGAAGGCCGCCGCATCCCCCGCCTTCATGTTCGAGGCGCCGATCCCGTACAGGCAGCCGTCGCGCACCAGGCCGCCCCAGGGGTCCACCGTCCAGCCCTCCGTGACCGGGTTGGTGTCGATGTGGCCGTTGAAGAGCAGCGTCGGCCCGCCCCCGGTTCCGCGCCAGACGCCGAGGGCGTTGAACCGGCCGGGCTCGACGGGCTGTAGGGTCGCCTCCAGCCCCATCTCGCCCATGCGATCGACGAGAAAGCGAGCCAGCTCCGACTCTCCGGAACTGCCGCGGGTGCTGTCGAACCGCACCATCCGGGCGAGGAGTTCCACACACCCGGACTCATCAATGTCGCCTACGATGTCCGAGCCCTGGGTCATGCCGATGCCCTCCGGTCCTAGCGCCCCCCTTTGGCAGCGGGCAAGGCGCCGTCTCGGCTCTGCGCAGGCTGCGACGGGGTCGCGGCTTTGCGCTGCTCGTCGAGGAGCTTCCAGAAAAGCGTGTCGGCCTTGGTGTACGCCTCGCGAGGCGTCCAGGAGTGCCCGGAGTTGGGCGTAGTCAGGATGTGCCTGGGCCCCTTGAGCTGGTTGCAGGCGGCCAGCACGCCGCTCGGCCAGCAGGTGTGATCGATCAGGCCCACTCGCACGATGGCCGTCGCCTTTGTCCGCGCGGCGAAGTTGCATACGTCAAAGTACCGCAGCGTGCCAAGCTGCTTGCCGGTGAGCTTGCGCTTGCCGACCGGCCAGCCGGCCGCCCGGTTCGCCTCGCCGGCGGTCAGGTCGCACAGCCCCGGCAGGCCGGCCGAAAGGATCGTCACCCGCGCGTCCAATCCGGCCGCCACGATCGCCTGTGCCCCGCCCTGGCTCGAGCCGCGGACGGCCAGCGTCTTGCCGTCCCACTCGGGCTGCGACGTGATGAACTCCATCGCCCGCATCAGCCTCAGGTACATTCCGAGGAGGTAGCACGTATCGCGGCTGTCCATGCCGCGCGTGGGGTAGCCCCTCAGCTCGCCGGCCAGCAGCGCGCTGTAGAAGTCCTTCGGCTTGCCGTTGGGCAGGCCGTGCGCGTTGACGTCCATGCCCAGCATGCCGCGGGCGGCGTATCCCGCCGTGGACATCAGGCTCGAGCTGTGCACGCCCGCCCCGTGGAACGACAGTATCGCCGGCAGGCTGCCGGGCTTTGCATCCTTCGGCCGGGCGAAGTAGGCCGACAGCGGCTTGCCGCCGGGGCAATCGACCTGCACGTCAAAGCACTCGACCTGTGGCCCCCAAGAGACCTTCGGGGCCTGCACGGGCGTGAGCTTCGGCGTGGCGGGCGCGTCGGTGAGGCGCTTTCTCTGCCGCGACCAGAACTCATCGAAATCGTCCGGCGGCGGCAGACTCGGGCGTATGCGGTTCGGATCGACGGTCGCGCCGGCCTCCGCTCTGATCTGCGCATTGCCGTCGAGCTTATATGTGGCACGCATCGCGACGCAGCCGGCCTCGGCGAGCTCGGTCTGCACCTTCGCCCCGTCCGCCGCCAGCGGCAGCGTGCCCTGCTTCAGCGTTCGCGTGCCGCCGGCCACGATCTGATATGAGACCTGGCCCTCCTTCAGCGCCTTACCGTCGCGCGTGACGCTGACGGCGAACGCGATCTTCTCGCCGGCCCGGTAGATCCCACTGTCGCGGCCTGGCGCGACGCTGATCTCATAGCCGTCCTTCGCCGCACCCGGCGGGCCGGCCAGACAGAAGGACACACTGACCAGACAGGATATGACCGCCGCGATCGCTCGTCTGTGCATGTGCGCCGTCCTTCGCTCTCTTGTCCTTGGCATCGCAGATACCAGAACCCCCTGCACGCTGCAACCCGCTTCGCAGCGGACTCCCCCGGCGCCGCCGGCAGAGGGGGAGATTGCCTGCCCAACTGGCGCCGTCCGATGGTAAACTGCGCTAGTGCCATGAGCCTTGACATCAGCCGCATCCTGAAGGACTGGCCCTACGAGCCGGGGCGCATCACCGCCCGCCGCATCGCCGGCGACGACGGACGGGACCGCATCCAGCTTCGACTTGACCTCGGCCTGTACCAGATGGAGACCACAGGCCGACCGGACGGCAAGCGCCCCCGCGGCCAGGAGAGCCTCCTGGCCTACTACGAGCTAAAGCTCCGCAAGCACGTCGAGCAGACCGGCACCGAGGACGGCTTCGAGTTGGATGAACGCGCGTGCGAGCTGCTCCGCAACGAGGCGATGATGTACTACCACCGGTATCTTGCCGAGTTCATCCTGGAGGACTACAACGCAGTCCTGCGCGACACCACCCGCAACCTGCGGGTGATGGACCTCTGCTCCCGCCACGCCAAGGAGGAATCGGACCGATACGTCCTGGAGCAGTACCGCCCGTACGTAATCATGATGTGCACGCGGGCGCGGGCGCTGAAGGCCTTCGGGCAGAACCGCCCGAAGGCGGCGCTGTCGGCCCTGCGCCGGGGCATCGAGGGCATCACCGACTTCCATCGGCGCTTCGGGCAGGACCAGGCAACTGAGGAGTCCAGCGAGGTGGCGATCCTGCGGGCGATGGCCAAGGAGGTTGAATCGAGAATCCCCGAAGACCCCGTCCGCAGGCTGAAGCGAGACCTGGCCAAGGCCGTGGAGGAGGAGAGGTACGAGGACGCCGCCAGCATCCGCGACCAGCTCCGGCACGTCACCGATCGCTCATCCGGCGACGAACAGGCGCCCTGACCGCCGGCGGCGGATGGCCAGCACGGCCATCCCCCCCATCAGCAGGACGCCGGCCGAAGGCTCCGGAATCGCCGACGGGTCATAGACTTGCCAGCCAAGGTCCTCCAGCATACCCAGCACAACCCCGTCGATCTCTCTAACTGCTTCATCGTAATACGGACTCATCAGGCCGGCCTGGTGACGGAAGGTGGCCTCGTCCAGATGCGAGAGGCTGCTGCCGCTCTGCCAGGTCGAGGGGGCGTAGATCCTCACGCCGCCGCTGCCCCCGGCGGCTTCGTAGGCCGCGAGGGCGCTGTCGCCGGCAAAGTAGGTGTCCGCCGTCACGTTTGACATGGATTCGGGCAGATCGACAAGCCTCTGGCCGTCGGCATTGACCAGGAACGTGTCGAAGATAGTGGGCATTCCGTAGTAGCCCCACGAGCCGTCGGAGCGAAAGCTGGACATGAAGCCCAGCCCGTGGCACAGCTCGTGCATCGCGACCGTCTGGAAGTCCACGTCATCGCCGGCGGCGTCCTGCTCGCCGTAGTACCAGTCGATTCCGCCAAGGACCGACCCGTCGATGTCCGAGTTGAAAGCGACGACGAAATCCGGCTGGGCGGGCTTGAGGTCCGCGCCGGTCAGCGCATCGGCCAGCGAGGATACGTACCAGGTGTCAGCCTGGGGGGCGCCGGCGAAGTTGGCCATTAAGTAGGTCGGGCCGGCGTAGCCAAGCGTTGCGCCGCGCGACGAGCCCCCCATCTTGTCGAACGACGCCTGCACGCGGAGCGTTACGTCGTCGAGCAGATGAGCCGACCAGGTATCCAGCGCCCTCTCAAAGCCCTCGCGCCTGGCCTCGCCCAGCGACGGGTCGAAGAAGCCCTCGCCGGCCGAGTCGGCGTAGATGACCTCGAAGCTCGCCGCCCAGGCGGTGGCGGGCAGCAAGAGGGCCAACCACAGGGCTAGACCGCACGCAAGTCCCCTGCCGATACGAGTGTGTCTCATCTCCGAGCCTCCTGGGGCCTCCTGGTGAGGTCATCGGCTTGCGCGGGGGCTGTCTTGAACTCGGCCGCCAGCCAATCCGCCCCGCGGGGAACGGCGGGAGGCTGCTTGTGCCCCGCACGCCACGGCAGGTAGAATCACCCCAAGCATCCCGCGGTGATCGACACGACAACACAAATGCAGGGAGGTGTGCGATGAAGTGTCCTGCGTGCGGCAACGCGCTTACGGAACTCCAGGCCGGCGATATCAAGGTTGACGCCTGCAAGGGAGGCTGCGGCGGAATCTGGTTCGACAGCTTCGAGCTTCAGAAGGTGGACGAGTCGCACGAGCACGCAGGCGAAGGCCTGCTGGACATCGAGCGCAACCCCGGCGTCCGCCCGGACCCCTCCCAGCGCCGCAAGTGCCCCAAGTGCGACGACCTGGTGATGATGAGGCACTTCGCCGGCGTCAAGCAGCAGGTGGAGGTGGACGAGTGTCCGGGCTGCGCGGGCGTCTGGCTGGACGCCGGAGAGCTGGCGGCCATCCGCACGCAGTTCGCCTCCACCGAAGAGCGCGACAAGGCAACCGAGGCGTACTTCAGCAAGACCGTCGGCGCCGAGCTTGCCAAGATGGCCAAGCAGAGCGAGGCCGAGGCCGCCAGGGCCCGCAAGTTCGCGCGGCTGTTCCGCTTCATCTGCCCCAGCTACTACATCCCCGGCGATCAGCCTTGGGGGGCGTTCTAGGCACTCGGCGTCGCCGTGCCGAGTCCGGGCCGCGCGCTGCATGCCGCGGGCGAAGAAACCCGCCTGGCAATCGATCGGCCAGGCGCGGTGGGCGGTCCAGGCGATTTGTAGTCACCCCCGAAACATGGTAGAATCACCGTTTCTGGTCCGATGAGCACAACGGGAACGACACAACTTGAGCAGGCCAGGGCCGGGATCGTGACGGCCGCGATGGCCCGGGTGGCCGAGCGCGAGGCCATCGCCCCGGAGCGGGTCCGCGACGAGGTGGCGGCCGGGAAGCTGGTTATTCCGGCCAACCGCCTGCATCTCCAGGCTGCCGGCGGCGTGGCGACGCTGGACCCCTGCGGCATCGGCCGGGCTGTCACCACCAAGATCAACGCCAACATCGGGGCTTCCCCCGTCAGCTCCTGCGAGGAGACGGAGCTTCTCAAGCTCCGCTGCGCAGTGGACAGCGGCGCGGACACGGTGATGGACCTATCCACCGGCGGCGACCTGGACGAGATCCGCCGGCACCTGATCGCTCACGCCACCGTACCGATCGGGACCGTGCCGATCTACTCGATGATTACGGGCAAGCCCGTCGAGGAGCTCACGCACGATGACATCCTCGACGGCATCGCCGCTCATGCCCGGCAGGGGGTGGACTTCGTTACTATCCACGCCGGCATCCTGCGAGAGCACGTCCCCCTGGCGATGAGGCGAAAGCTGGGGATCGTCTCTCGCGGCGGGAGCCTCCTGGCCAAATGGATGGCCCACCACGGCCGCCAGAACCCAATGTACGAGGCGTTCGACGACATCTGCGACGTCCTCCGCCAGTACGACGTGACGATATCGCTGGGCGACGGCCTGCGGCCGGGCTGCCTGGCGGATGCGTCCGACGAGGCGCAGTTCGCCGAGCTGGACGCCGTGGGCGAGCTGGGTCGGCGCGCGCGGGAGCTGGGCGTGCAGGTGATCATCGAGGGCCCCGGGCACGTTCCGCTCGACCAGATCGAGATGAACATGAAGCGCCAGCAGCGGGTATGCGACGGCGCGCCGTTCTACGTGCTGGGGCCGGTGGTGACCGACGTGTTCCCCGGATACGATCACATCGTCTGCGCGATCGGCGCGGCGGCGGCCGCGTATCACGGGGCGAGCTTCCTGTGCTACGTGACCCCGCCGGAGCACCTCGGCCTGCCGAACCCAGAGGACGTGAAGGCCGGCTGCGTGGCGTTCAGGATCGCGGCGCATGCCGCGGACGTGGCGCGCGGGCTGCCGGGCGCGCGGCGGTGGGACGATCAGATGGCCGAGGCCCGCGCCGAGATGGACTGGAACAGGCAGTTCGAGCTTGCCTTCGACGGCGAGACGGCACGGCGGATCCGCCAACGCGACATGCCGGCCGATTCTGACTACTGCTCGATGTGCGGCCGGGACTGGTGCGCCGTGCGGATCAGCAAGGAACTCAAGAGCCAGCCGGCCGAGAAGTAGGACTGCGCAGGGGGCCTTCCGTCCCGGCGTCCGGGAAGTTTCTGGTGTACGAGTCGGCGCTTGAGCGCGCGCGGCCCGCAGCGTATGCTGTGCTGCCATGAAGGCGATCTCGCGGCGAACGTTGATGCCATGCGGGCTGTTGGCGCTGGCGGCGATGGTGTGCGGGTGCTCCCAGGCGCCCGATGAGCTGATGCGGGCGGCTGCGCGCATCTACGAGAACGCCCGCCCGGACGAGGTCTTCCGCCCCGTCGACCTGGCGGCTGCGGGCCCCTCGGCGCAAGAAGGCCAGCCGGTCCGCAGCGACGTAGCGCGGGCGGATTCTTCATGGTTCGCGCTGGGCCTTGCCCTGGCGCAGGACGCGCGCGAGGCGGCCGACGAGCCCACCACGGAGCCCGCGACGCGGCCGGCCGACGCCAAGGCATACGTTCACTGGCGCCGGCGCCACGGGCCGGCCTATCCGGGAGACTTCTGGCCCAGCTTCGGGCGATGGGCAAAGGAACTGCCGGCGACGCTGTGGGACGACACGGTGGCGACGGCGAAGAACCCTGTCGCTCTGGCGGGGATCGTGGCGGCGGGCGTCAGCGGCATCGTGATCAACGCCTCCGGCAGCGACAATCGCGTGCAGGACCACTTCGACAAGCACGGCCACCAGCTCAACAGCTTCTGGGACACCGTCGGCGACGTGGGCGGCAACCCCGGCACGCACTTCGCGGTGGCCGGCGCCATGTACTTCGCGTCGCTGGCCCGCATGGACAAGGTAAACTACGAGAAGGCCTGCACCCTGATGAACGCCCTGGCGATAAACGGCCTGACGACGCTGGTGCTGAAGGGCGCGGCCCGGACTGATTCCCCGAACAGGGACCCGTGGGGCTGGCCGAGCGGCCACACGTCAAGCAGCTTCTGCTTCGCGACCGTGATGCTGGAGGAGTACGGGCCGTGGGTGGGCGTGCCGCTGATGGCGTTCGCCAGCTACGTCGGCTACGAGCGGATCGACGCGCGCAACCACGACTTCTCGGACGTGGTCTCCGGCGCGCTGCTGGGCATTGCGATCGGCCACGCCGTCGCCCAGAACCACCAGCCGCGGGTGATGGGCTTCGACGTGGTGCCGTACGTCGATCCCGCCAGGGACACCGTCGGGATCGTGTTCACCAAGAGTTGGTGACTCCATTTCGGATTCCGGATTGCACCACGATGCGCCGGTCAAATCCGAAACCTGCCTGCCGGCAGGCAGGTCCGAAATCTGAAATCCGAAATGCTCATGCGATCCCGTCCGGACCTGCTTGCTCGCCTCGTGGTCTGTGCTTCCATCGGCGGTGGACCCACAGGTACTGCTGCGGCGCCAGGCGAATGATCTCCTCCAGGGCGGTGGTGTACTCCTGCGTGATCCACATCATCGGATCGTCCTTGTCCGCCCACTCATGCGGATAGATGACCCTCGTGGTGGCGATCTCAAAGCCGTACTGCTCCTTGATCCTGCGCCCGTAGCCCACCACGACCGGCGCCTGATGCTCCATCGCCATCAGCGCGATGGCCTTGTAGGTGCTGGCCTTGCGGTGAAAGAAATCGACAAACGCGCCGGTTCGCCCGGCGTCCTGGTCGACGATGAAGCAGGCAACCTCGCGGTCGGCAAGCACCTGCGGCACCACGGCCATGGCGCCGCGCTTGTCGATGATCCGCTGGCCGGCCCTCTCCCGCATGCCGATGACGTAGCGGTCCACGTAGGGGTTGTCGATCCGCCGCGCGACCGATACAGTCGGAAAGCCCAGCGCCGCCATCGTGTACCCCACGGCCTCCCAGTTGCCGAAGTGCCCCGTCACCATGATCAGCCCGGTCTTGCGCTGAACGAGCAGCCGCAAGGTCTCGCCCAGATTCGTCAGCCTCACGTACCGCCGCCACGTGCCGTGCGTGATCAGCCTCGTCGTCAGCAGGAACTCCAGCCCCAGGTAGATCATGTTCCGCATCGACGCGCGGGCTACGGTGCGATACTTGCTCTCGGGCCAGTCGGGGAAGCTCCGCCGCAGGTGCTCGATGGCCCGGTTGCGGTGGCGGCGGTCGAACTTGTACAGCAGGTTGCCGACGATCCGCCCGGTGCGGTAGTTCCCCCGCAGGCCGAACATGTGCACGAACATCGCGAAGACCCGCAGGCCGACGTATTGGAGCCAATCCATCAACTTGTTGCGCGGCTTGGCCATTCAGCCGACCTGTCCGGCGGAAACCCGAATGTCGAGATCCGAAATCCGAAACCAGTTCGAATACTCAAATGACCGAATGTCCGAAACGCCGGCCCCCGCGCGCGGCGCCGTCGTTTCAGTCATTCGTGCTTGCGATTTGTTTCGGGTTTCGGGGTTCGAGTTTCGGATTTGACGACCCTCTTGGTGTGCTCAATCGCCCAGGGCTTTCGCTCATGCCAGCGCGTCCTTCAGCTCCTGGAGTATCCGCATCGTCTCGGCGACGGCCTGCTCCTTGGGCACGGAGGCGATCCTTGCGTCGGTGCGTCGCTTTATCTCGACGTTGCCGGCTTTCAGCCCGCGCTCTCCGACGACCACCCGCAAGGGAATGCCGATCAGGTCGGCGTCCTTGAACTTCACGCCGGGGCGGGCGTCGCGGTCGTCCAGCAGCACGTCCGCACCCGCCGCCTGAAGCTCGTCGTGGATGCGCCCGGCCTCGGCCACCACCTCGGGCTTGTCGTTGTTCAGCGGCACGACTTCAACCTCGAACGGCGAGATCGACACAGGTAGGATGCAGCCGTCCTTGTCGTGGCCCTCGTCGCACTCGATGGTGGCGGCCAGGATGCGGTTGATGCCGATGCCGTAGCAGCCCATGATGCAGGGCTTCTCCTTGCCGCTCTCGTCCAGAAACTTCGCCCCCAGGGCCTCGCTGTACTTGGTGCCGAGCTTGAAGACCTGTCCCACCTCGATGCCGTGCTGAAACGTAAGCTTCCTGCCTTGATAGGCATCGCCTTCGACGGCCTTGCGGATGTCGGCGACGACGACGTTCTCGCCTTCCAGCGGGAAGTCTCGCCCGGGGACTACGTTCCTCGTGTGATAGTCGGTCTTGTTCGCTCCGGCCACCCCCGACGTCATCGCCGCCGCCCACGGGTCGATGACCATGCGGGCGACCTTGTCGGCCTTGCCCATGGGCCCCGCGAACCCGACGGCCGCCCCGGATATCCTTTGGACGGCCGCCTCTTCCGCCAGCACGATGTGCCCGCCGCCAACGGCCTGGGCGAGCTTCTCGTCGTTGACCTCGTGATCACCGCGCAGCACGGCCACCACCACGTCGTCGCCGGCGGAGTAGATCAGCGTCTTGATCATGTCCTCGGGCCGCGTGCCCAAGAAGGCGCAGACCGCGTCGATGGTTCCGGCGTCCGGCGTGCGGACCTCCTCCATCGGCGGCAGAGGCTTTCCAGCCTGTGCCGGCTCGGACTTCGGCGGCGGATCCACGGGCGCACGCTCAAGGTTCGCGGCATAGCTGCGGTCGTCCGTCTGGACGATGACATCCTCGCCCGACTCGCACGGCACGGTGAACTGCTGGGAGCCGGAGCCGCCCATCTCGCCGCTTTCCGCCTCAACGACGACGCAGTTCAACCCACAGCGGGTAAAGATGCGGCAGTAGGCCTCGTACATCCTGCGATAGGATTCGTCGAGGGCCTCGGGCGTGGCGTCGAAGCTGTAGGCGTCCTTCATTATGAACTCGCGGCTGCGTAGCGCGCCGAACCGCGGGCGGAACTCATCACGGAACTTGGTGCTGATCTGGTACAGGTTAATGGGGAGCTGCTTGTAGCTGCTGATCTCGCCGGCCACCAGCGAGGTGACCACCTCCTCGGCCGTGGGCGCCAGTGCGTTCATACGGCCGTGGCGGTCCTCGAAGCGGCACATCGTCGGGCCGTAGTCCACGTCGCGCCCCGTCCGCTGCCACAGCTCCATCGGCTGGAGGGTGGGCATCAGTATCTCCTGCGCCCCGGCGGCGTCCATCTCCTGGCGCACGATCTGAATGATCTTCATCAGGCTGCGCCAGCCCAGCGGCAGGTACGTGTACGTGCCGCTGGCGAGCTTGCGGACGTACGCTGCGCGGATCATCAACCTATGAGAGATGATCTCCGCCTCGGCGGGAACTTCCTTGACCGTCGGGATCAGCAGCCGGCTATATCGCATGTTCCAACACCTCTGGCCTACACGCATATCGGCAAAACCCGCCGTTTGCAACCCGCCGGGCGGCGGCAGTACACTGTGGCCATGCAGGCGCAGCACAAATACATCAACCAGCTCCGCCCCGGGGAAACCCTCGATCAGGTCTTCCTGGTGCGCGAGAAGGACCTGCGGACGACCAAGTCGGGCGACCTTTACGTCAACTGCGTGCTAGCCGACCGAACCGGGCGCATACCCGCGCGGATGTGGAAGGCCAGCGAGAGCATATTCAACGCGATCCCCGCCGACGGCTTCCTGCACGCCAAGGGCCGCACCGAGGAGTACCGAGGCAACCTGCAGTTCGTCATCGAGGCGTGCCGGCCGATGGCGCCGGACAAGGTCAACCTGCCCGACTTCGTCCCGGTGACCGAGCTTGATGTTGAGGCGACGTGGAACGAGCTGCTGGAGATCCTTCGGGCGGTCAAGGACAAGCCACTGCGCGGGCTGATAAAGAAGTTCGTGGAGGACCGCGAGCTGGTAGCGGCCTTCAAGAGGGCGCCGGCATCGATGCAGCTTCACCATCCGTTCATCGGCGGGCTGCTGGAGCACACGCTGAACGTCGCGCGGGCGGCGAAGGCCCTGCTGCCGCTGTATCCAAGCATCAACGCCGACCTCGTGCTGGCCGGCGTGCTGCTGCACGACATGGGCAAGGCTGCCGAGCTGACCGGTGAAACGTCAATGCAGTACACCGAGCGCGGGATGCTCGTGGGGCACATCACGATCGCCGCGATCTGGGTCCAGCAGAAGGCCGACGCCCTGGCCAACGAGCTCGGCGAGCCATTCCCCCCGAAGACACTGAACCTGCTTCAGCACATCATACTGTCGCACCACGGGAGCATGGAGTTCGGCTCGCCCAAGCTGCCGGCGATCCCCGAGGCCTTCTTCATCCACTTCCTCGACAATCTCGACGCCAAGGCATGGATGACGACCCATCACATCGCCAACGACCCGGACGCCGCGGCCGACTTCACCCCCTACAACAGGCAGCTTGAGACCCGTCTGTACAAACGCAGCGGCGACCTGTGACGATTGCAGATCCCGGATTGCACGTTGCGAACTTGGCACTTTGTATTGCAGGCTGACCGCCCCACGGTTCGCATGGGAGGCCCCCGGCGCGCGGCTTGCCGTTTGGCGCGCTGCGGCTGCTAGCACCCGACGATATTCGCCACCTCGCTGAGCGACGCGATCCGCCGCCCCGACCAGGTCCGCGCGTCCTCGCGGGCCAGGATGATCGACTCCTCGTCGGGCGGGCAGATCAGCACGGCGTCGAGCCCGAACTCCCGCGCGCCGGTCAGCTCGCGGTCGAACCCGTCGCCGACGTATAGGATGCCCGGCAGCTGCACGCCCAGCCGCTCGCACGTCCGCGCGTAGAAGCGCGGGTCGGGCTTGGTGAGCCCCTCGACGCAGGAGAACAGCTCCGCATCGAACCGCCCGGCCAGCGGCGTGTCGACCCAGGCGATCGGCGTGTCGGCCGAGCAGACGCTCATCATTCCCAGCTTCAGCCCCGCCGAGCGCAGGCGCTCGAGCACCCCCACCGC
>Ga0307379_10006383_pt1 | contig 16217 bp, 14 predicted proteins | sample UN2MG_FD_202237 | JGI IMG/M metagenome (GOLD analysis project Ga0307379, IMG submission 202237) | Soil microbial communities from Risofladan, Vaasa, Finland - UN-2 | ecosystem: Environmental > Terrestrial > Soil > Coastal area > Acid sulfate soil | place: Finland: Risofladan, Vaasa | collected... | reverse complement strand
GAAACAGACTTGTTGAACTTGTCAGCCAGAGTTTGATCAGCACCGGTGATTTTTATGGCCCAGAAAATCGGCGCTCAAGGATGCTCTTTTTGGAGCGAATGAATGCCCCCGAAGAAGCCGCAAAGATCCGGAGAGAAATCACAGAATATATGGAGAACCTCATAGGTGCAGACAGGTTCATTGTGGGAATTTGTGTGAAGAAAAACCTAGAGGGTAAATCCATCAAACAAGTGGCCGAGCTCAAGAGGATCTCCATCGCAGATGCCGCCATGGAGCTGGAACTCATGGGGGCTAAGATCATTCCTTTACAGATGTGCGAAGAGGATATCGAATACATAATGAATAAAAGCTATGTCGGGACAGGAAGCGATGGAGTTGCCCCTTACTATGGGATCGGACCGACTCACATCCGCTCTTACTCCACATTTCTCCACAAGATAAAAAAATACGCTCTGCAGAGAAAGTCTGTATCTGTACCCCATGTGATTCGCTCCCAGACCTCTCTCCCTGCAGAAATCATGGGCTGGCAGGACCGTGGATGGATCAAAGAGGGATACAAGGCCGACATCGCCATTTTTGACCTCAAGAACATAGAGACAAGAACATCCATATCCAATCCTCATCAATACAGTGAAGGCGTCGAATATCTCTTCATCAACGGGGAAATGGTCCTGGATAAGGGTAGTTGGACTCACAAGCTGCCCGGGAAAGTTATAAAACCAAAGAGGTAAGGCATCACTGCACCTATGGCAATCCAAAGGGCAAGGTAAAGCCCTGTCTTACCCAACGAGATATGAAATTTGTGATGAAAAAGAGAGGGGGCATAGAAAACCGTGGTTCCCCAGCATGCACCTCCGAAAAAGAAACCGGGAAAATACACTGAGGTCTCACTTATAGCCTGTTTCCAAGAAGAGAAGTCCGATGGAAATCCGCTTGAATCGTCTCAAAACTCTTCAACAATAAAAGCCACATACCCTTCCTTGTTGAGCCTTCGCGTGATCGATTCGGCATCATCTCTAGCAGTAGCTTTGATCCTCACTCTGTAGAAGGTCTGTGTGGGTGTCTGGAACGCGGACACATAAACATCTCGAAACATATTTTTGAGTTTTTTTTGGAGAGACCTGGCATTTTTTTTCTTTGCAAATGATCCCACCTGCACAGCGTATCCCTGTGAGGATTTTGGCGGCGATTCATCCTCTAAGATTTCGATTTCCACGGGAATGACACCAGGGCCGACGGCGTCCAACACTTGCGCAGCAGCAAAGGAAAGGTCGATGATCCGCCCTTCCACAAACGGGCCTCGATCGTTGATCTTAACCTTCACCGATTTTCCGCTATTCATATTCGTCACCATGACATAAGTGCCAAAAGGAAGAGATCGATGAGCTGCTGTCATGTCATACATATTGTAAATCTCTCTGCTGGAAGTGGTCTTGCCATGAAAATTTGGCCCGTACCATGATGCGAGACCTATCTGCACATTCGACGATTCTTTTTCTGGGAGGCTGGAGCACGAATACATCAGGAGTAATGGAATGAAGATTATGAGGGGTGTTTTTATCCGTAAACAATGTGCTGTCATCGGCTCAGTGTACAACTTTTAACTTTTTATGTTTTACCCCTTACATCACAAAAGAGTTTCAAGCGTTTCTTTCAAAAATAAAAAAGTTTCTTTAGGATTTGAGCAATACTGGAAAAGATGGATATCTTCGGATGATATGGCATCGTGTTCCAAGAGTGCTTCAAAATTCACGACCTCTCTCCAATATTTTTCACCATAAAGACAAATAGGAAGGACTTTTTTTTGCATTTTTTCTGTTTGGACTAAAGTCAGGGTCTCGAAGATCTCATCCAAAGTGCCATATCCACCCGGGAAGGCAATCACAGCTTTGGCTTGATAGACAAGCCAAAATTTCCGCATGAAAAAATAATGGAACAGGAACGAAAGTTCGGGGGAGATATATGGATTGGGGAACTGTTCATGAGGCAAAGAGATGTTCATCCCGATAGACTTTCCGCCCGCTCGAGAAGCACCTCTGTTGGCGGCCTCCATTATGCCCGGACCTCCCCCCGTACATAAAACGAAATTTTTCCCCTTGGCTTTAAGTTTTATCGCCCACTTAGCCAATCGGAAAGCCAACTCCTCGGCTTCCCAATAATATTTTCCGAGAACACTGTCTTTCCTGTTTGGATCCGCTCTAGCTGAACCAAGAAACAAAACTGTGCTGTTCACTTTGAGATATTTCATTCTCTGCAAGGGTTCTAGGTATTCACTCAAAACCCTGATAACACGTGCGTCCCTTGAATTTAAAAAATTCAGGTTTTTATACGCTTTTTCGGGGACAAAGAAATTTTCCATGAAATGCCTTCCTTTTTAGTCAATTACCCTTCATCAGATCAAGGACAATGATATCACAAACGGGAATAATAATCGGGATGATTTTGATTTTGACTTAGTATATGTCCTGTGATATCTATACAATCTTGATGAACCAGGCTATCCTCATGAGTAATGATTTTTCCAATCTTAGAGACAAAGAATATCCCGGAAGACTCATCATAATCGGAAGAGATCTGTCGGACGAAAATGTTATTATCGTGTATGCCATCACAGGAAGGTCTCCCTCCAGTCAGGCCAGAAGGATATCTCTTACGACGGAAGGAGCCTGGGTTATGCCTACTGACGAGAAGATCCTCGGAGAGGGAAACAGAGATTTGCTCATCTATCCGGCCATTCTTTTTGGGCAGGACCTAGCAGTCAGCAACGGGAAACAGACTTTGGATATCCATAACCATCTCTCTCCTGGCTTAGATGCTAAGGATATCCTATCCAATGCTCTACATCATTGGGAATATGAGCCCGACGCTCCCTCGTTTACACCCAGGATCAGCGGATGTGTTCTTTCTGATGGGAAGGCGGCCTTAAGCATCATAAAAAGAGCCGATGACTGTTCGGCATCAAAACACTATTTCAAAGTGCCCATGCTTCCTGGAGAAGGGAAAATGATCTCTACTTATTCTGGAGAGAACAGAGATCCTCTTCCATCTTTCCAGGGGGATCCCGAGGATGTCAGATTGACTTATGATACTGCAAAAGAGACAGCCGAAGCTGTCTATTCCGCATTGAGGCCCAAAAAACAAGCCCAGGATTTTAGGGTAGCGGTGGTGTGTGTATTTTCAAGAGAACAAACAACCGCTGATTTTAATATATCTGTGATAAACAAATCGGAGATAAAACAAAATGAGTAAGATCGACAAAACAACCCGCGCCCAATACAGGACTAAGGTGGCAGAACAATTCTCCGAAACCATAGCATTTGGGAACATCACATTCAGGAAGAAGATGTCGATGCGATATGGGGAGAATCCCGGATATCCGGCAGCCTTCTACCAGGAAGAAGGTGCATCCGGACCCAATATGTCCTCTCTGAGGGTCCTCCAGGAAGGGACCAAGGGACTTGGCTATATCAATGTCGGCGATATGGACTTGGGTCAAAGGCTCATCAAAAAACTCACCGATATATACCCCGGAAAGAATATCTGTGCCCTTATCAAGCATGAGATGCCCAGTGGAGTCGCTATGGAGGGAGACACTGCTGATGTTTTCGAGAAAGCTTGGAATAGCGACCCTCTGTCGAACTTTGGCAGTGTCGATGTATTCAATACCACTCTCGATAAGGACACGGCATTAAAGATCGTCGAGAAGGGGAGGAATGTTGAGGTTGTGTATGCTCCCGGTTTTTCGCAGGAAGCACTCGAGGTCTTATCTACAAGGAAGGTGCTGCGGGTTGTGAAAATGGGAGATACGCTCGAGACTTCTTCAAAGGATCATAAGATCGAATTCAAGCGAGTCGCTGGAGGCCTCCTGATCCAGGAGCGTTTCGACTCGAGGATCGTTTCTCCTGATTCTGTGGATGTTGTTTCAGAGAGAAAAGCGAGCATTGAGGAATTGGAGGCAGCCATCTTCAATTGGACAGTGGCTTGTTTTACACGCTCCAACGCTGTCGTGATCGGGACTCGAGACAAAGTCCATGGAATTGGATCGGGTCAAAGAAGCCGGATCGATGCGGCTGAAGATGCCATTCGGTTTTCCCATAGGGGGTATGGCTCCAAAGGGTGTGTTATGGCTTCGGATGCTTTTATGCCTTTTCCGGATGTTGTTGAACTGGCAGCAAAGAATGGCATTACCGCAATAATCTACCCTTTGGGTTCGATCAGAGATCTTGATGTTATCGAGAGTGCAAATACCCATAATATCGCTATGATCGCCACAAAAAAACCTGACGAACAAGAGAGCGAACGCTGCTTCCTCCACCGATAATTCGGATCGATCCACTTCCTCTTATCTTGGGTTCTTTCCTCAACAGATAGATCGGGAAACGATCTTAATCTTTTTTATCTATTCACGAGATGAGGTTATTGTAGATTCGAGGTGTCAGCCTATGAAATTGGGTCTGAAATCATATCAGGAAAGAGTTTGTACTTTGAAATAAAATGATTTTATCGGTTGTTTTTTAGAATAGAGTTGACATGAGGTTATATAGGTTTATAATTACATTTTTAAGATCATATTTCACATTTTTTGGTGACGTTGTTTTTTTTCTAAGACAATGCCAAAAAAAGGAGCAATAATGAAAGAAGTCACTGTGGAAGAGTTGTTGGCCAAGGCCGAACAACCCTCCAAGGATGCGATGCGCCTTCATCCGTTTTATAAGGGCAAAATTGAAGTCATACCCAAATGTCGCATCAGAGATTTTAATGATTTTGCCATCTGGTACACACCCGGTGTGGCCACACCTTGTAAAGAGATATATGAAGATAAGGAAAAGGTCTATGAGTTGACAAACAAGGGGAATTTTGTGGCTGTCGTATCAGATGGGTCCAGAGTCTTGGGTCTCGGAGATATCGGACCCGAGGCGAGCTTGCCCGTCATGGAGGGGAAAGCGCTGCTTTACAAGTACTTGGGTGGCGTGGATGCCTTTCCTATCTGCCTCGGGACAAAAGATCCTGATCATATCATCCAAGCCGTGAAGTGGCTGCAACCCTCTTTTGGAGGCATCAACCTCGAAGATATCGCCCATCCCAAATGTTTTTATATTCTGGATACACTGAGGAAAGAAACTGAGATTCCTGTCTGGCATGATGACCAACAGGGGACGGCGTGCGTGACTGTTGCCGGACTGATCAATGCCGTCAAAATCGTCAACAAAAAAATGGATGGGATCAAAGTGGCGCTGATCGGTGCAGGGGCTGCAAATATCGCCATCTCCAGACTTATCGTTAAGGCCGGCGTGAATCCCGAGAATATCATCGCAGTGGATTCTAAAGGGATCTTACACAGGGACAGAGAAGACAGAGAGACTCTTCAGGAGAAGTACAAGCAAAAGTGGCATATCTGCGAGACGACCAACATCAGAGGCGTAAAAGGTGACATTCCTCAAGCCATGGAGGGGGCAGATGTCGTCCTGTCCGCGTCTAAACCAGGCCCTGGAGTCATAAAGCAAGAATGGGTAAGGAATATGGCCGATGATGCCATCGTGTTTGCCTCAGCAAATCCTATCCCTGAAATTTGGCCGTGGGAGGCAAAAGAAGCCGGAGCGAGGATCGTGGCTACAGGACGTTCTGATTTCCCCAATCAGGTCAACAATTCTCTGGGATTTCCAGGAATATTCAGGGGAGCGCTGGACATCCGAGCTACACATATTACGGATGAGATGTGTATTGAGGCTGCTCGAGAGTTGGCAAAAATCGCAGAAGATAATGGAATTCATGACGACTACATCATTCCAAACATGGATGAGTGGGAAGTCTTTCCGAGAGAAGCAGTCGCTGTTGGGACAAAGGGTATCGAGCAGGGTGTCGCCCGTATCGAAGCAACTGCGGAAGAAAGGTTAAAACAGGCGGAAATGATCATCAAGAAGGCTCGCGATCAGGTCAAGTCCATGATGGAACAGAATTTCATCCTCGACCCAGATGCATAACAAGGATTACACTTCGGTGCCAAGCCAATCTACCCGCTGATCTCATTGCATAGGAATCGTTGGTGCTCATGTTAGGCTGTGGTTCAGTACCGACCCGACCTAACCAACCAAACTTCATGAGCCAATTCATCCACATTATGGTTAGGGTAGGGTGGAGTGGCCTTGCTCCATTAATAATCCAAGTATAAAAAAAACCACATAACTTTATTATACGCATAAAATATAATAGTGTTATTATAATAAATACTTGACAATACAACACTCAAGTTATATATTATGTGTTTAATAACGTGAATCTATTTTTTGTTTGGAGGAAATTATGTCGAAAACAATAGGAATTGACTTGGGGACAACAAATTCAGTTGTCGCTGTTACAGAAGGAGGCAAACCCAAGATCATCCAGAATGAAGAGGGTGGACGGACAACTCCTTCTGTTGTCGCTTTCACCGAAAAAGGCGAACGATTGGTTGGTCAAGTCGCAAAAAGACAGAGAGTAACCAATCCAGAAAATACGATCTATTCGATCAAAAGATTTATGGGGCGACGTTTTAATGAGGTCCCTGATGAGATCAAACAAGTCCCATTTAAAGTGACCGAAGCTGCAAATGGAGATGTCAGGATAGAAGCTCTGAAAAAAAAGTATTCCCCTCCTGAGATTGCAGCTATGATTCTGCAAAAACTTAAAAAGGCCGCAGAAGATTACTTGGGAGAAAAGGTCGAAAAGGCAGTCATTACTGTACCTGCCTATTTTAATGATAGTCAGAGAAAAGCAACCAAGGATGCCGGAAAGATAGCCGGTTTGCAGGTAGAGCGTATTGTTAATGAACCCACTGCTGCCGCTCTTGCATACGGCCTGGATAAGAAAAAGGATCAGACCATTGCTGTGTACGATTTCGGAGGCGGCACCTTCGATATATCCATTCTTGAAGTGGGTGAAGGCATCGTTGAGGTCAAATCAACCAATGGTGACACACATCTCGGTGGAGATGACATCGACCAAAAAATCCAAGACTGGTTGGTTTCCGAATTCAAAAAAGATACTGGGATCGACCTCTCTAAGGACAAGATGGCACTCCAGCGTTTGAAAGAATCTGCGGAAAAGGCAAAAATCGAACTCTCCACAACTATGGAGACTGAGATCAATTTGCCCTTTATCACTGCGGATGCATCTGGTCCAAAACATCTTTTGATCAAAATCCCGCGGTCCAAGCTCGAACAGCTCATGGATGATATCATTCAGCGAACACATGAACCTTGCAAACGAGCCATTAAAGATTCAGGGTTCAAGGCGGAGGATATTGATGAAGTGATTTTGGTTGGAGGATCGACACGGATTCCAAAGGTTCAAGAATTGGTCAAGGAGCTTTTCGGCAAAGATCCTCATAAAGGGGTCAATCCTGACGAAGTGGTTGCTGCCGGTGCAGCCATTCAGGGTGCAGTGTTATCGGGTGATGTAAAAGACGTCCTTCTTTTAGATGTAACACCCCTCACCCTTGGTATTGAGACACTGGGTGGTGTTTTCACCAAAATGATCGCAAGGAATACTACGATTCCAACGAAAAAACAGGAGACATTTTCAACCGCATCCGACAATCAACCCAGTGTTGAGATCCACGTCCTCCAGGGCGAAAGAGAGATGGCCAGCGCGAACAGATCCCTCGGCCGTTTTCATCTGGATGGAATTCCTCCGGCACTTCGGGGCATCCCAAAAATTGAAGTGACTTTTGATATGGATGCGAATGGAATCCTCCATGTATCTGCCAAAGATATGGGAACTGGAAAACAACAGGAGATCACGATCACGGGTCATAGCGGACTTGATGATCAAGAGATCGATCGTATGGTGAAGGATGCGGATGCTCATTCAGATGAGGATAAAAAAAGAAGAGAACTCATCGATGCCAAAAATCACGCCGATCAGTTAGTATACAGCCTAGAAAAACTCCTTCGGGAAAACAAAGACAAAATTTCTGAAGATGACGCTAAAAACATCCAAACAGAGATCGACAACACAAAAAAAGCTATAGAGAGCGAAGATATCGATCAGATCAAACAGGCGACGGAAGCTCTTTCCCAAGCGTCCCACAAACTCTCGGAGATGATGTATCAGCAGGCTACGCAGCAGCAGGCTCAACAAGCACAGGGGGGTGCACAGGGAGCTTCCCAGGATACAACTGGAGCGGAAGCTGGTGGACAACAGGCAGGTTATGAGGAGGAAGCAGAGATCATTGACGCTGAAGTTGTGGACGAGGACAAAGAGAAAAAGTAATTTTTCAATAAGTTCTCATCCGTAACTCCGTTTCTATTGTGGGCGCAAAATCATTTTGCGCCAAAGAAGTTACGGAAGGAGTATTGTCGCTCTTTGAAGCGTAAAATCGGAAGCGTATTATTTTTTAGAACGCTTTTGGCGGGAATTGAGTATAGAAACATAGGGAAGGCTTCCAATGGCAAATGATTATTATAAGCTCTTAGGAGTCAATAAGAAAGCTACGACACCTGAGATAAAAAAGGCTTACCGAAAACTCGCCCGTAAATATCATCCCGACCTGAATCCCGGCGATAAGACAGCAGAAAAGAAATTCAAAGAGATTCAAGAAGCATACTCTGTTCTCTCCGACTCCAAAAAAAGAAGCCAGTACGATCAGTACGGATTCGTCGGCGATATGCCGCCAGGAGGGGCTCAACAACATGCCTATTCGAGTTCTTTTCAGGGATTTGATTTCTCTGATTTTGGATCATCGTCATTCCAAGATTTTTTTCAGAATGTTTTCTCGGGTGCAAAAAGGCAAGCACAACCTCAAGTCGCCAGAGGTGATGAACTCCACTACAGGATGAAAATCAACTTCAATGATGCCATACAAGGATTACAGACGCGAATTCAACTCACGCGTATGGTTGCCTGTGTGAGTTGCGGCGGAAAGGGATACACACAACGCAGTGGACAGAGTATGTGTTCGATTTGCAAAGGATCCGGCCAAGCGCAGATGCAACGGGGCGCAATGAGGTTTGCGACCGTATGTCAGGCTTGTAGTGGGAGCGGTGTTTCCCCAGGAGAGGAGTGCTCATCTTGCCATGGAAGAGGAGCCACTCAAAAGACCGATCTGATCAAAGTAAGGATTCCTGCCGGTGTGGATATGGGATCAAAAGTCCGGATCCAGGGGAAAGGAAATGCTGGCATAGGCGGGGGGCCGTATGGAGACCTGTTCATCAGCATAGAGGTTGACCCCCATTCTTTCTTTAAACGCCAAGGGTCAAACATCTTTGTCAAGGTCCCGATCACAATTTCTGAGGCGACGTTAGGATCCAAGATCGAGGTTCCCACACTTCAAGGCAAAACAACGATCCGGGTTCCTCCCGGAACAAAATCCGGCCAGAAATTCAGGCTTAGGTCCAAAGGAGCTCCCAAGCCAGGTAAAGAAATGCGTGGCGACCAGTTTGTCGAGGTATCGATAGTTCCTCCTCCCTCTGACAATGAAAAAATAAGAGAACTCATGAGAGAAATCGAGGAGATTTCTCATCAAAATCCTAGAGAAAAACTGGGAGTGAGTTGACATGGATAACCCAAAGAAACCTACTGAAAAAGAGGCCAAAAAATATTATCATATCAGCAACGTTGCGAGGATGTTTAATATCCATCCCCAAACACTGCGGCTGTACGAACGTGAGGGATTACTCAGGCCATCTCGAAGTGAGGGAAACACACGATTGTACTCCGATGATGATTTGAAACGACTAGAGATCATCCTCAACCTTACGCGTGATTTGGGTATTAATCTTGCGGGTGTTGAAGTTGTGTTGAACATGCTGCAAAAGATTGAGCGGATCGAGGCCGAAGTGAATGAGTTTGTAGGGTATGTCAGAAGGGAGTTCTTTGAAGGAAGAGAAGACGAGTTCGAGTATCGTAAGCAAGCTATCATTCAGATGAGTCCAGCGAAGATCGTAAAGATCGAGAGAGAAGATAGGGATCAGGAATGACCAAAGGATATCAGGACTCCTTCGAATCCAAAAACTTGAAGCGATATCTCCAGAGGATTGCCAAGTTTCCGCTCCTCACGCCGAAAGAAGAAAAGGGATTAGGAAAGCGGATCCAAGCGGGTGATAAAGAGGCTCTGGAAAAACTGATCGAATCGAATCTGCGTTTTGTTGTTTCCTATGTGAAGAAATACAGAGGAATGGGACTGAGTCTTCTTGACCTGATCAACGAGGGAAATCTTGGGCTTATCGAAGCAGCAAAGAGGTTTGACCACTCGAAAAATGTCAAGTTTATATCCTATGCTGTTTGGTGGATCAGACAGGCTGTTATCCATGCCCTCTCGAAATATTCACGGATCTATCACATTCCACAAAAACTCTCTGATCAGATTTCTGAAATGAAAAAAACACGTTCTCTAATGAAAAAGGAACTCAAACGAGATCCAACAAGAGAAGAGCTGGCGGCAAGGCTGAAGACAACAGTAGAAAGCGTCGAAGACTGGGAGATATTGAGCGGTCGGGATATCTCATTGAGCGATAAATACTACGATGATGATGTGGAGGTCGGTGACCGGATAAAGGACAGCTTGACACCTTCTATCGAGTACCAGATCGTAAAAAACTCTATCGAGGATCAGATCAGGAATATTCTTAAAGAATTGGATGAGAAAGAGGCTCTTGTGCTAAAATTAAGATTTGGGTTCGAAGATGACCGGGCCCACACTCTTCAAGAGATTGGGAATAGGCTTAATCTGACTAGAGAAAGGATCAGACAGATCGAAAAAAAAGCGATGAGAAAACTCTCTCATTCGCACAAATTGCAACAGCTCAGGGGTTATTTGAACTGATGGATAATTTATCTTGTGAAAATTGTCAGGGTACTGGATGGTTAATAGATAATATTGAAGGTCGAAGTGTTGCTAAGCGTTGCAAATGTTTTTTAGACAGGCAGGCGGATATCCTCTTTGAACAAGCGAACATCCCACGAAGATACACCCAATGCACCTTTGACAATTTTGAGATTCATAACGACTCGCACCGGCATGCTCTGAAAATATCGAAACAATTTGTAAAAAATTATCCTGTCCAGGATGTAGGGCTTCTCTTTATAGGGCCCTGTGGTGTGGGCAAGACTCATTTGGCCATAGCCACAATTCTAGAATTGATCAAAGAGAAAAAAGCGCGATGCTATTTTATAGACTTTCGAGACTTGATTCGAAAGATACAGAGTACCTACTCCCCGGATTCGCCTTTAACAGATTCGGATATATTTTCTCAGATCTTTGAAAAGGAAGTTCTGGTTCTGGATGAGTTGGGTGCCAAAAGGACGACAGCATGGGTTGAAGAGACAATCTTTTATATTATCAACAACCGTTACAACAATAAAAAACTGACCATCTTCACATCCAATTATCTCGATCAAGAGGAAGAAGAGGAAGACAACAGAGAATCGTTTTTTAAAAGAAGAGGGGATTCGCTGGTGGATAGGATAGGCGTGCGCCTCCGGTCTAGACTCTACGAGATGTGTAAGATCGTAGAGATGGAGGGTGACGACTACCGGAAAAAGATCAAACAGGCCGGCTATCATTTTTGATTGAAATTCTTCCCAATTTTTGCTAAATTAATGGACCTGCTCCTCGGTAGCTCAATCGGCAGAGCGGGTGGCTGTAATAAATTGCAGCTTCCACGAGAAATCGTGGTTGAAAAATCGGGTGAACTCAGGGAAACCTTACTTCCGTATGTCATGGAAAATGGTAATCCTGAGCCAAGCCCTGGCACTGTTGAAAAAGTCAGGGAAGGTGCAGAGACTAGAGCGAGAGCTCGTACCCTAAACATAGCTTGGGGGAAGCGCCCGACGCCCTCCCTTCGGTAAACCGAAGCGGGTGATGAGATAGTCCAAGCCCAGGAGAAATTCTGGGGTTCTTGTAACCACTAGGTTGTAGGTTCGAGTCCTGCCCGAGGAGCCATTATTTATTTTGTCGAGTTGTTGATTCATTCCAATATTTCAATAATCCTTTAATTTTTTATGTTCTTTGCATCTTATCCGAAAATATTATGTCAAAAATTCGGAGATGAAAGGCTCTTCTACACAGGAGATTCACCCCTTCGGGAAGATTTGTTATAATATATCGTCAATAAAAGTGAGGAGTAATTCCCTGGATATCATGGAGGCAAAAATGAGAAAAACAACGAAATTTTTTTTGATCATGATTTCTGTAGGAGTTATCTTTGCAATGGGAGTAGCAAAGGATCAACTCATCAACAGCACTTGGTGCCCTTCACCATTACGTATTGATGGCACAAGTGTCGATTGGCAAGGAGTAGCTTTGACTTTTGAAAAGAAAGTCCAGGTTGATTATGCTTTCATGAATGACGCAGATTATCTCTACGTTTATTTTATTTTTAAAGATCCCCAATATTTGAGTTCGATCAATCAAACAGGAATGACGGTATACTTCAATGTCGCTGGTAAAAAGAACAAGGATTACGGGATCAACTTTATCCAAAAAAAAATTTCTGCCCAACAGTATATCGCTATGCTAGAAAAACAAAAAGGCCCTCTTCCCGATGCAGACAAAAGCAATATTCTTGCCAATCCCAACTATGTCATTTTCGATTTCGATGTTATCAATAAAAAGGCTAAAGAAAACGCTCCAGAAGCTCCTGCGGATGCCAAACCTGCGGTATACAGAATCCATCAGGATCAAGAAAAAAACGTAGCTTTTGAATTTGCCGTCCCCCTGGCTAGAGTCGCCGAGTTAGCACCTGGTCTCAGCACCGAGGCAGGAAAACAGATAAAAGTTGGGTTTGAATGGGGCGGAATGACAGAAGCGATGAAGCAGGCACGTATGAATCGCTTGCATGGCCGTACTGAGGGAGAGATGCCCGATGATGCCAAATCTGGAGGACAAACAGGAGATCGCTCCCAATCCGGGTCCTCAAGAGGACGGCAATCTGCCAAAAAATACGATTTTTGGGTGGATGTGCAGCTCGCTAGCAATCAGTAATCATTCAGATCGAGATTTAAAGAGCCTGTAGGCCGTACACTCAATGAAGAAGCGAAGATTCCTATTTGTAATCCTGGCTGTGTTGGGTTGCCTGACCGCGGATGGATGGCAGACCAAACAGCCCGATGTGATCTTTGTTCCTACACCCAATCGAGTGGTTGAGGAAATGCTCCGTGTGTCGGATATCCGCAAGGATGACCTGATCTATGACCTTGGATGTGGTGACGGCCGCATCATCATACTGGCTGCTCAAAAAGTGGGCTCCCGTGGTGTCGGGATAGACATCGATCCTCAACGTATCAAGGAAAGCAGGCAAAACGCATCCAAAGCCGGAGTGGATCACCTGGTTCAATTTCTAGAACAAGACCTCTTTCAGGCGGATTTTAGCGAAGCCACTGTTGTCACTCTTTATCTTCTCCCCATGCTCAACATTCAGTTACGGCCAAAATTGCTCACAGATCTGCGACCGGGAACACGTGTGATCTCCCACGATTTCGGGATGAACGAGTGGATACCGGATCAGAAAACAGTAGTGGTGATCGGAGAAAGACATCACTGGGTTTATCACTGGATTGTACCTGCAAACGTTATCGGCCGGTGGGAATTATCCATTGCCGAATTTCGAGACAAAACTCCATTCACGATGCAACTGGAACAGGTGTACCAGTATGTTGTAGGAGCCGTTATTTTGGAAGGCTCTCGTAAATACATTAAAAATGCAAATCTGAGTGGCAGTCACGTCCAGTTTGAGCTGGACCTTCAAAAAGGCGGGGAAGTTCTCCCCATGTTTTTCGAAGGAAAAGTCCTGGGAGATGTTATCACGGGGATAGCCACATGGAACAGAGGTCCACAAGAGATAAAGGGTACGTGGAGAGCAGTCCGCGATCCTTCGACAGTGGAACCCATTGATGTCGTCTCCTTTATGAGATCTTTGTATGACAAAATGAAATGATTGTTCGGAACAGGCGAGGAATAGATCAGACTGCATTCTCGAAACGGGGCTCTCTGGACCACTAAAATGACACATCGATCAAATGTAAAGCTGGGTGTAGAGGTTTTTCTAGAAAAACACCTGGATCTGGTGAAGTCCAAGCGGGTTGGCTTGATCACAAACCCGACTGGAACAGATTCTGCAGCCACCAGCACCATAATCCTTTTTGCAAATGCTCCAGACATCCATCTTGCTGCCCTATATGGACCCGAACACGGTGTCCGCGGAGATGCACAGGCCGGAGAATATGTCCCTTTTGACAGGGAAAAAAAGCTCGATATCCCTGTGTTCAGTCTCTATGGCCAGTCCAAAACTCCTGATCAGGACATGATGGCGAATATCGACGAATCCATGCGGTCCTTTGATACTGTCGATGAGGGTAAGCTCATCGAGCCTTCAATGGTTGAAAACATCGACATATTAGTATTCGATATCCAGGATGTGGGGACTCGAATCTACACCTATATCGCTACAATGGCATATGCCATGCAGACATGTGCAGAGAACAACAAAGAATTTATCGTGTTGGACCGCCCCAATCCGATCAACGGTACCGACATGGAAGGACCGATCCTGGAATATCCGAAGTACAGTTCTTTTGTCGGGCTCTATCCCATCCCCGTAAGACATGGCATGACTGTCGGGGAGCTCGCGCAACTTTTTAATTCAAATTTTCTATCTCAGAAAACTAACCTAACCGTCATCCCCATGAAGGGATGGGAAAGATCCATGTGGTTTGATGAGACTGCTCTGCCGTGGATTTTTCCATCACCGAATATGCCTTCATTAGATACAGCAACCGTCTACCCTGGGCAGGTCTTTCTCGAAGGGACAAATGTCTCAGAAGGGCGGGGGACAACAAAACCATTTGAGATTTTTGGCGCTCCTTGGATCGACGGCGCCCAACTTGCCAAGGCTCTCAATAATCTCAAGCTCCCAGGCGTTCGGTTTCAAAAAACATGGTTCACTCCAGAAATTTCAAAATATCAGGGTCAAGTCTGCGAGGGAGCACAAATCCATGTGACGGATAGGACTCGTTTTAAACCTTTTGAAACATCAATGTTTATCATTCAGGCTATAATGGATATGAATATCGAGCAATTCCTGTTCCACTCCGAATATTTTGACAAGATCATGGGAACTTCAACAGTGAGAGAGGAACTGGAAGAACATCACGATGTTTCAGAAATTATGAACAAATTCTATTCTGATCTTGATGTATTTAATAATATTAGAAAGCCCCACCTTTTGTATTGAGACTACAGATTAGAAAAAAGTTATTTGCAACTTTCTAAACCTGTCTGTTGTTAACAGGCCTAAATAGGAGAGTAGCGATTCATGCGAATGCCATGGAATCCACCCGCAGCCGTTCTGGGAGTCATGGGGAGGTCCCAGCTCAATGATAGGCTGTTGACTATTCTCAAACAAAAATTCGAACTTAAGGAGGTTAAAATGAGAACAAAAATATTTTTTTCTGTGTTGGTTATTATGACAATAACATTTTTGGGCATGGCGAGGCCATCCCCTGCGAGTCACGATTCGGATAAGGCCTGTATCGAGGATGTATTGATCCCCGAAGATCTCAGCCAAGAGGGTGTAGTCCAAGTGGATCAAGAAAAGAAAAAGGAAAAAGAAAAGACAGAAAAAGCAGAAGAAGAAGAGGACAAAAAGAAGACAAAAGATGTGTTCGTATGGCACATGAATGAGGGAGAAGAGGATGACGTCGAACTGGTCATCACCGATAAGGGAAAAACAAAAACCTTCACACTCAAAGCACCTGTGATCATCATAAAAAAAGATGCCTCGGGAAAAGAGATCGCCATAACTTCCGAAGGAAACGTCATTGACATAAAAAAGAGTGAAGAAGGCCATTGGACGGCAGAAGGCAATGTCCAAATCCTCCATGAAGAAATGCAGGCGCTCGAGCTGGGGGAAGGATCCGTGATCACTATTAAAACCAGGACAAAAGATGGGCATAAGGTCATCGAAATCGAAGCTCCGGTTGTTCTCGTAAAAAAAATTGAAAATCCATCCGAACACATAACCGTCAAAGTCAGCGAGGAAGGAGGAAAAAATAAGGCTGTGGTCGTAGCTCCCCGCGTTCATGTAGAACATCCGGATGTACGTCTTCGAGTGAAGGAAACCGAACTCAAAAAGATCCATGAAAAACTCCAAAAGATCCACGAGCAGCTCTCAAAAGAAATGGAGTCCAAAACCGAAGAGGAAGAGCAAGCTCTGAAGGAAATGGAGAAAACGCTCAAAAAG
>Ga0307379_10006381_pt1 | contig 16219 bp, 11 predicted proteins | sample UN2MG_FD_202237 | JGI IMG/M metagenome (GOLD analysis project Ga0307379, IMG submission 202237) | Soil microbial communities from Risofladan, Vaasa, Finland - UN-2 | ecosystem: Environmental > Terrestrial > Soil > Coastal area > Acid sulfate soil | place: Finland: Risofladan, Vaasa | collected... | reverse complement strand
TCCGCGTCTTTGACTCGCCCGTTGGGCAAGGCGAAAAGAAACAGGTCCCCATACCGGACTATGTGCCGCTCAGGGACCAGGTCAAGGCATTGGCGAAGCGTGCCTTTGACCAGGACGAGGCGGGGCTAATCAGACTAGGCTCCCGTCTTGGCGAGTTGCTGCTTCCGCCGCATGCACGCGAGCTATATCGCCGCAGTCTGGACTGGCTGAAGGAGGACGGATTGCGTCTGCGGTTGCGCCTGGAACCCGCACTGGCCGATCTGCCCTGGGAGTACATGCACGTCCAGGATGTCCCCGGCGAACCCACGTCCAGTGGCTTCCTGGCCCTGGATCCGCGTATCTCCATCGTACGCCACGAAGCCCTGCCGATCCCTCCCGAATGGTCGCCACCCGGCGATGAACGGCGGGTCGTCGTCGCGATGGCCACGCCAGAACCGTATGGGCCGTACCCGAAACTCGACTATCTGCCAGAAGAACAGCGCAGGATCAAGCAGGCGCTCAGCAACGTGCGCGGCGTCAAAGCCCGCTACGTGCCGGACTATGAACAGACTGGCATTCCAGGCGCGCTCCCCAGCGCCACCGTTGATAAGGTGGACGCAGCGCTGCAGCCGTCTGCGGACATATTTCAGTTCAGCGGGCATGGCGACTTTGAAGAGGACCTGGGGCCTGAACTTGGCACAGTCCAGGGCGAAGGCTGGATTGTCCTGGCAGGCGACGACAACCAGGCAGTCCGCGTACCGGCGGAGCGGGTGGCAGAGATCGTGCGTGGCCGGGGGGTTCGGCTGGTGGTCTTGAGCGCGTGCAAGACCGCCCAGCGCGACCGGTACCACTTGTGGAGCAGCACGGTCGCTTCGCTGCTCAAGGGGCGGATTCCGTGCGTGGTCGCCATGCAGTTCACCGTCTACGATGACCTGGCTGCCGCATTCATCGCCTCCTTCTACCAGACTGTGGTGGACGAGCGGCGGGAAGTTGATGAGGCCGTGAGCCAGGGGCGGGCTGCGATGCGCAACCGGGCGCTCCTCGGCCGGCCCTACGCCCGCGACTGGGGCGCACCGGTGCTCTATTCCCGCGTTCCCGGCGGCCACCTCTTTCACGCCGTCAAAGACGAGGCCGCGCGCGAACAGGCGCAGAGGATCTCCAATCAGCGCTCCAGCCTGCAGCAGGCCTGGTGGGGATGGACGGCCAAGGAAGCCCTGGCCAGCCGGAGCCAACTCGAGCACCTGGAACAGGCCGGCCAGGAAGTGGAGTTGTCACCGCCCCAGGTTCTGCTCCTGCTCCGTTCCGCGGTCGTCGAGGATGTTTCGGTCGCTCCCTGGCTGGACCGGCTACAGCGGGAGGGCGGCGACTTGCTCATTCCGCTTGACGATCCCCATTCTGCCCAACCCGCGGCTCCGGCGGAGGTGCAGGCGATCCTGGGGCTGGATGATCCAGTCCTGGCGGACCGGCCCGGAGACGTGGGCCAGGTGGCCTGGTCGGCGGTGCGGCACCCGGAACTGGTGACGCGCCAGACCGCCACCCTGGCCCTGGCCACACTCCAACCGGCACCCGACGAGGGGCTGAAGCGGCTGGGGCAGGCGCTGCAGGAGGGGCACGTCCCCGGGCGCCAGGCGGAGTTGCTGGGGACGCTGGCCGATGTGGATGCAGAGAACGCAGCACGCTACACCCGGCATCTATCCGTCCCTGGCCGGGCGGGTGTCTGGCTGTGGCGGGTCCGGCGCCGGCTGCAGCGCGATGGCCGCCGGATCGGGATGCTGACGCTGGGTGGTGCGCTCGGCGCCGGGCTAGGCCTGGGCGCGCTGCGCGCGGTCGTCGCGGCGCTGGCTGGAGACCTGCTCGTAGGCGTGCAGTTCGCCATGTATTCCTACTGGGGTGGCCTGGTCGGACTGGCGCTGTGCCTGGGATTGCTGCTGGCCGATCCGTTGCTGCTGCAGACGCCCGTGGGGGCGGGGCAGGCTCCGCCCGTACGGGCCCGCTGGTCGCGCCCGCTCGTGGCTGTGGGGCTGGGAACGCTCTTTTTCGGCCTGGGCCACGCCTTGCAGGCCTGGCTGGCCGGCTTCTCGCCCGCCATGGCCCCGTTGGTCCTGCCGCTGGGGTTCCTGTTTGGCCTGGGTTTGAGCATAGCGGTGCACGATCAGCCGCTAGCAGGCTGGCGTTTGGGGAGCGGGCGCTGGTTGTGGCGGGTGGGCACTGCCGTGCTGGCCGGGGTACTTGTGCAGGCGATCTTTGACGTCGCTCGAGACAAGGGCGTGGGGCTCACCATCGCCTGGAGCCGCGTCTTCTATGAGTCACACTTTGCCGATTCTGTCGAGAGATTGTGGCCGGGACTGGCCACCCAGTTCCCCCGTTGGCCGGCTTACCTGGGGCTGCTCGATGCGGCCCTGGTGGGGGCCGTATTGACCATCGGGATCGCGCTCGGTTTGAGCCTGTCGGCGGCGCGGCTCAAGAAAAAGAGCGATCAGGCTGTTTGATCCTGTAGCAGGCAGAAAGAGGTGCACGATGCAAGGGAAGAGAGGATCTGGTTTTCGACTGAGCCAGGCCATCCTGGTGGGCCTGCTGCTCGCTCTGGCTGTGGGAGGCTGCGTGCCCCCCACGACAAAAGACCAGGTTCGGCGCCTGGCCGACAAGGTGTGGGCCGGCTCGCCAGCCACCCCACCTCAGTTAACGGACGGCAACTGGCACTCACTGAACACTGGCGATGCAGTCAAGACAGACGGTGCGGGTGAGGCCGAGTTGCAGTTGCGTGACTGCACGGGCAGCCTGTACGTATTCAAGAATACCAAGTTTGGGGTGTACACCTGTCGCAAGAGCGAACAGGCGAGTGGCAGCGGGAGCTGCCTGTCAGCAGGTTCAGCATCCTTCAACCTGACTTGTTCGGCCAGGTTCACGGTGGATACACCCGGTGCCAGGGTGACCATCAAGGGCACAGCCTTCTCTGTCACCTACCTGCCGGCAAGCCAACTCACCCTCGTGACCATGCTCGATGGCTCGGCGACGGTGCAGTCCGTGGAGGACATTGCAGCGGACAGGTTAGGCAACGAAATCCCCGTGAACGCAGGTTCGTTCCTCTACACCACGCCCGGGCCCACGCCGGCAGTGTTCGCCGGCATACCCCCACGGGAGCCGGTTGACCTGAAGGAGTTGCCTCCTTTGGTCCAGGAACTGGCCATCCAGGATCCCAATGTGCTGGACTGGATGATGGCCGTGCAGGACCGGGCGAGCCTGGACCAGGTACTGCCACCCAACTGGCCTGAGCAGCCCTTGCCTGAAAGACCCTCAACCCGCATCGGGTTGTTCACCGATGGCGGTCCGCTCGCCGACCCGCGCGTTCAGGAAGCGGTTCTGGCGGCGGTGGACAAGCAGGCTGTGACCCAAGGGGCCTTCCCCGGCCAGGACGTCGAGTTGATGTCCGCCCTGGGAGGCCAGGAGACCGACGCCTACACTGTTCCCTACGACCCGGAGCGGACCAGGCAGTTGCTGGCCGAGACAGGCTATCCGGACGGCTTTGGACTGTTTCTGGTATTCCCCGCCGAGGATGCCGCACTCGAGACGATGGCGCACGGGATCGCCGAACACCTGGGGCAGGTGGGCATCCCGGTCGAGTTCGTCTCCGTGCCGGCTGGCGAGCTGGACAAAATCGTGAACATATCCGTCTCCGCTGGAAAACCCACGCTATGGCTGGTGCGGTGAAAGGAGGCCCGACCATGAGCCAGGAGAAAGCCAGGTGGACGTTTATCGTGTACCTGGCCGGTGACAACAACCTGTCAACGGCCGGGGAAAAGGACCTGGGCGAGATGTGCGCCGCCGGCTCCACCGCCGACGTCAACGTCGTGGCTGAATTCGATCGCATCGGCAACACGTACCACACCAAGCGCTACTACGTGCAGCGAGGCCAGCTCCAGGAGGTGGCAGACCTGGGCGAAACCGATTGCGGGGATCCCGAGGTTCTGCTGGACTTTGTCCAGTGGGCGGCTACGGAATACCCGGCCGAGCGCTACGCGCTGGTGCTGTGGAACCACGGCGGTGGCTGGGAACCCTCGGAGATGGACCGCATTGCGCAGGAGGTAGGGACACGAGACTATGGGAAGGCCGAGGGCAGCCAGCGTTCGTCCAGCCCCCTGGGCAGGGTGTTCTTCCGTCCCACGGTGGCGGGGATCATGGGCCTGCTTTCGCCGGAGGAACGCGCCATCTGCTGCGACGATGGCAGTGGCCACTCGTTGGATACCGTCGAGTTAGGTAAGGTCCTGGCGCAGGTCGCGCGCATGCTGGGCCAGCCCCTGGACCTGTTGGGCATGGATGCCTGCCTGATGAGCAACCTGGAGGTAGCCTACCAGTCGCGGCCCTACGTGCGTACCATCGTTGCTTCGGAGGAGAGTGAGCCAAACGATGGCTGGCCGTACGACGCCGTGTTGGGCAAACTGGTCGAAAACCCGCACCTGGCCACGCCCGACCTGGCCGCGCACATTGTCCACGCTTACATCAAGTCCTACGTAGAGCGGGGCTACAGCGGCCCGGTCACGCAGTCGGCGGTTGATCTATCGCGTGTGGACGCGCTGGTGGCTCCGCTGGACTGCCTGGCGGATGCCCTGATCGCGCACATGCCCAAGGCAGCAGATGAGATTTGGGTCGCCCAGCGCAATTCGGCCCGCTTTTTTCATAACACCCTGTGGGACGTCGCCCACTTTTGTGAGAAACTGGAAGAGGCAACGTCCAGTAGTGCGGTACGGGGGGCAGCACAGGACGTGCGAACGGCACTGCAACCCGGCACAGGAAACCTGGTCATCGCCGAGGCGCACAATGGCGCCAAGGTGGAACGCTGCCGAGGGATCACGATCTACCTGTTGCCACCCCTGATGGAAATCTCGCGCTACTATGCCGACCTGGACTATGCGCAGCAACACCACTGGCCGGCCATGTTGCGGGCCTATCATGCGGTCTAGGGAGCCAATTGCGCGATAGGGTGGTCTAGGCGCTGCAGGCCGGAGAGGAAAAAGTAGCCGACGGCGAAGCGGGCCACCTGGCTGCCGGGCAGGATGCGGCTGATGTGGTCAACCAGTCTCTCGGTGCGATTGTCTATGACGTCGTGGACGGGCATCCCTCCATCTCCCTGGCTCTGATTCCTGGTAGCAGGCCCTCGGCGAATTGCACACGTCTCGAAATGCACAAAGCGTGGGTTAGACGTATGCATTTCGTGGGAGGGCTATGCATTTTCCTCGCCGGCTCGTTTGACGATGTTCAGTTCCGTGCCAAAGCGCCGTTCTGTGCCTTCGTACTTGACGAGTTACTGCTCAGGGTTAGCCCTTCGGAAACCGAACCGTGATGTCTTGATAGAACTCCCACGCCCAGTGTTTGACCGTTTCAGAGATATCATCCACCACCTTGTACTGCGCCGCCCGGCGCATCTCGAATTCCAGGATTGCGACTCGTGGCTCTGTAGGGTCCATCGTGACGGAGACGGAATCCGCCGTCAGGGCCAGCCGCTCCCCCGCTGCCCGGAGTGCGGCTTCGATCTCGTCTGGGGGGTGGGGCGAACATACGACCTCAACCTGCACACGCATCAACTTCGCTCCTCCACGACGGCGATTTCCTCATTTGCCCATATCATTTTGGGCTTCTCGAACTGCGTTGTGCTGGTCGCACATGGTGGTAGTACCTGGACTGCCCGGCGCCCACAATGTCTACAACGTGCCCTTGTACGTCGAGGACCACCCGAACAGCTTGCGCAGGCGCTGCGATGGGTTGAATTTGAAGCACCAACTGTCCCGCTCCGGCCGGACGTAAAAGGTACCAAAGTCACGCAGCGAGACGCATTCCCCTCGCTTCAGTGCCTCATAGATCTCCTCTAGCGTGGCTTCGACGATTTCCTCTACCATCTCCCTGTCTCTACCCACGCGGTCAGTCACGAGGGTTATCAGCGCGCTCTTATCAATCCGGTCGCTCATACCGTTCCCTCACTGGGGTCCTGTCTGGACGTTCTGACGCTTGATTTCCGCCTCCAGGTGAGTTCTCTGCGCCTCGTTGGCTGCCTGGACAGCAGCAGGATACGCCTGAGTCGTAAACGATTGCCAACGATCGCGCTGGATCAGCGGGATGGCCGCCGCCGTGAACTCCTCGTTTATCACTCTTCTACTTCTACGTCCGCCTCGTCGAGCGGCTCTAGCACGGCGTTGCGCAGCCAGTGGGGATCGAATCCGTCCAACTTGTGCGCCTCCACCGTCATGCGGACGCTGCCGGCCGCCTCGGCCAGGTTGCCAATGGCGTTGAAACTGGCGTAGAGTTGCTGCCGGTTCATGCGCATGCTCAGCCGCACGGTGGTCTGGGGCGCGGGCACGGGTTGCCCAGAGTCGCCCCCGGGACGGGGGCTCGGAGCACCAGGAACGGTGAGACCCGGCGCCGCCGTTGGCCCGGCCGGCGTGGGGGCGGCGCCGGGGGGAGAGGGTTCGGCGCCAGTGACCTCCGGCGGCTTCTCTGTCTCCCCTGGCGCAATGGCCCCCGGCAGGACGATGAAGGCGCTGCTCAGGTCAACGGCCGCCTCCGGCAGTTCGACGTTGATCCTGGCCGCCTGGCGGCTGACCAGGTAGCCGCCTTCCTCGCGCAGCCGCTCGCCCCCCCCCTGCCCCCCCGTATGCGGGGGGGATTGAGGGGGGGCGGCGCGGCCCACGTAGCCGAAGACGCCGTCGCGTACCCCCTGGGCGATGGCCTGGCGTAACACGGCCTCACTCTCCAGGCGGGGGAAACCGGGCACGCCGTAAAAGGACTCGACGATCTGCTCTGTGCTGACGGCCAACGGGTGCTCCTCGCCCGCGCCCAGGCGCATCAACTCCACGATCTTTTCCGGCGTGACGGAACTGAAGAGGCGCGGGGGCAGGACCACCGTCAAGAGTGCGATCAGCCGCTCGTGGAGGCCGCGGGCCTGCAGTGGTCGCCCTGCGAGGGTGATTTCCTCAATCTCCAACCTCCCGGCCTCGCCCGCCGCCGGCAGCCAGACGGTCTCGTACAGGCTGCGGAGCGCGGCGTCGCGGGCGGTCTGCTCGGTGCTCTCGCGGTCTTTGAGCTGCTGCATCTGGGCGGTGGTCAGGTTGAGCGCCTGGCGCCTCGTCCGCACGCGCTCGATGGCCTTCAGATAGCGCGTGGCCCGGCGCAGCGCTTCGACCTGGGCCCGCTCCGGGATGGCCAGCCCCAGCCCGTTGCGGTAGCGGCGCGGCTGGTCCCCGTACTGGTTGAGATATTCCAGCGCGCGCTCCCGCTGGGCGGCGCTGCCCAGCATGGCGAAATCGAGCGGGAGGTAGGCCAGCAGGAAACGGGGCTCGCGGTGGGGGACGTTCGCGCTGCTCCTGGGCCACAGGAGCGCCCCGCTACGCCCGGTCAGCCGGTCCTGCAGTTCGGTTTCGATGGCGGCCTCGACCTCGTTTGGCTTGACGTGCGCCACCTGATCCTCCAGGACCTGGGTGACGTTGGGCGTGGTCTTGAACACGTAGTGGGCACCGTCGTAGTGCAGGAAGAGGCACTGCTCCCGCAATTCCTTGAGCACGGCCTGGGCGATCAGGCTGTCCAGGTCGGGGCCGACCACGGCGGCCAGGAGTTCGTTCTCGGTGACGCCGGCGCCGATGGGTTCACCCCCCTCGTCCCCGGTGCGGAGCAGGCCGCCGAAGGAGTAGGCCAGGATGGCCGTGGCAATGCGCGTGGCCGGGCACACGCCGCTCAGGCTGGGGTGCTCGAGGGCCAAACGCTCGTCAATGCGCTGGATGCGGGCATTGGGGCCGAAAAAGTCCCGCTGGAGCACGGCCTTGAAGGGCTCACGCTGCCCGACCTCGGTGAAGAAGGCGTGGGCCACGTCGGGGTCCTCGATGGGGACGTCGCCCGGCCCCAGCAGCAGCCCGGCGCGCCCTTCGCGCTTGAGGGTGTGCAGGCAGACGGCCAGGAAGCGCAGCGCGCCGCGCGTGCGCTGGAAATCGGGCAGGGAGGCCCAGCGCTCGGCCATGACGTCAATCAGGGCCGGGTGGAAGGGGTAGGCGGCAGCGATGCGGTCGCGCAGCACCAACCGGTCGTCCTCGGCCTCGCGGCGGGTGGCCTCGTCGGCGGCGTGGGCGGCCCGCATGCGCGTGATCTCGGTGGCAAAGGTCTCGGCCACAGCCTGGACGACGCCTTCACCCGGTCGTTCAGCCAGCAGGCGGCGGCGCAGCACCGGCAGGATCTCGTCCCCGACCACCGGCTCGCGCTTGGCGTCCACGCGCGAAGTGAGGTGATCGAGCACGCGCAACAGCGCCTCGTGGCCGAAGGCCTCGTGGGCGCTGGCCTGCAGGCTATAGACCAGCACGGCGCAGGAGGTGCGGGCGACCTCCACCGAGAGCGACTGTAGAAAGTCCTGGGTCAGCCGCCCCAGGGTGGACTCGCCCACCGGCTCGGCCAGCACGCGCTCCAGGTAGTTGAGCACCTCGTCCAGCAGGAGCAACGTAGGCGTCTGGCCCAGCACCTCGGCGATCACGTCACCGCCGGGCGGGACGCGGCCCTGGTCGTGGTAAGCGAGCAGGTCGTAGCAGCCCAATTGCGCGGCGAGCACACCCCACATCGTCTGCACCCGTTGGCCGTTGACTTCCCGCCCGCGCACGTCGAACTTTTCGCCGTCGAAGACGGCCACGCGCACTGCGCCGGGATCGGGCAGGCCGAGCCCTTCTGGCAGGGCGTTGAGGGCGGAGCGGTCCTGCGCGGCGTGGTAGAGGGCGGCCAGCGTGTGCGACTTGCCGCCGCCGAAGGGGGAGCGCAACTGGAGCACGCGGTCGCCCTTGCCACCGGCCAGACCGCCCAGCACGTCCTCCAGCAGACGGCGGAGGCCACCGGTGAGATGGGTGGCGGCGAAGAAGGCGTCGGGCCGCCGGTAGACGGTAGGGACGTGGGGGTCCCCGGCCACCAGCGCGCCCAGGTCAATGGCGTAGGTGGCCACCGCGGTGTCGCCTGCCTCCACGTCGGGGTGCAGGCGGACCGCCTGGCTCCAGGGACGAAGGTTACCGCTCGTCGTCATCATTTACCTCTTTTCGTTCAACCTACCCTCCCGCAGGTTACGATTGGCCATGCGAGTCAAGATGCGCTCCTGCAAACCTGCGGGAGGGTGCGCGGTTACTCGTTCGGCTTCAGCGCCTGCCGCAGCTCGGCCACGGCGGCGTCCAGGTAGCGCAACTGGCGCTCGATGGTGCCGGCCAGTTGGGGAGTCTTGAAGATCTCGTCCAGGTAGAGCAGCTCGACCTCGGTCTGGTAGGCGCCGCGCAGCAACCCAAGCACCCGGTCGTGTTCGGGGCTGCGCGAGGAGACGACCAGTATCTTGCCGGCCATGGGGGCGCCGTCGAGCCAATCCACCAGTAGAAACAGCCCCTGGCTGATGTTCTGGATGAATTCGGCCTGGGCGGTGGCCAGGTCGAACAGGCCGGAGCGGTAGCCGCCCCAGCTCTTGAACTCGGCCAGGTAGCGTTGCCCCTGCCGCTCCAAGAGGACGTCGGGCAGCAGGCGGCTGCGTCCCTCCAGGTGGCGGCGGATGGCAGCCTCGTCCAGTTCCGCTCCCAGCCGCTTGCGGCCGTCGAAGAGGGCGTCCACGATGCGCTGGATGTCGGAGCGGCCGACCACGGCCGGGCGGCGCAGGACGCGGTAGCCAGACACGCGGAAGTATTCTTCCACGATGGGCTCGTAAAAGTTGGCGTAGCCCTGGATCCAGAAGCGGAAAGCCGAGACTTGGTCGGCGGAAAACTCCATACACCGCTCCTTACACCATCGGCCCCCGGTGCGCCTCGATCAGCGTGCGCCAGTTCGTCGTGAGCTTGCGCAGGGCGGCGGCCTCCGCACCCTGGGCGACGACCAGCGCCCGCCCGCCACCGTTCCCATTGCCCGCCAGCGTCTGCCCGGCCAGGGTTTGCGCCACCAGCCGCAACCGCTCCACGTCGGGGCGGGCTTCGTCCAGGTAGGCGGGAATCTGGGCGGGGCGGTACTCTACCAGCCACAGCAAGCGGTGCAACGCGTCAACCAGGGGGGGAAGCCCCTCACCCCCGGCCCCTCTCCCAGGGGGAGAGGGGAGTCCTAGATGTTCGTCCTCGCCGCGCTCGGTGAAATCCCGCAGGCGATAGCTGCCCTTGCGCTTCTCCACCAGCGGGTTGTTGCCGGAACTCAGGCTGCCGGGGCCGTCCAGTTCCACGTGCTGGGGATAGGCGAAGACGATGGCCTCACCAGCGTCCACCGTGGCGTGGCGGTAGGCGTAGCGCCACAGGAGGTAGAAGCGGGTGGTGGCGTCTACGCTGCTGACCCCGGCCCGGCTGACGCCGAACAGTTTCTCCAGGAGCGCCTCCAGCACGGCGCCCTCGACCTCGGTGAGGAAGGAATCGGCGGGGACCGGCTCGCCGTTGGCGTACTCGACGCGGGCGTAGCGGGTGAAGGCGCGTAGCCCAGCCCCCACGCAGGCGATGACGAGGTCGGCGCCGGTGACCCCCTGCGCCCACAGCCGCTCGACCCGTTCGCGGACGATCTCCTGGAGTGCGGGGCGCACGTCGCGCTCGTAGGAGCCGGTTTCTTCTCCCTCGCGCCGGCGGGCGACGAGGAAGATGGAGGAGGCGAGAGCGGCAGAGTCCAGTTCACGGACCCTGCCCGGGCGCTCGGTGTCGAGGGGCCAAGCCTCGGTCACGGTGAAACCAGCAACTCGCAATGCATCCACCAAAGTGGCCCAACCTACCGTGGTTTTGTGAGCATAGACGATCACAAAAGGTCCACCTGCTTTGAGTCTCTGCCCCGCTTCAGAGAAGGCCTGGGCCATCATCTGCTCATAGAAACTCCTGGCGGCATCCTGGTCCCGGTTATGACGGCCAGAATCCATAATTGCCTCTTGTTTCTTAGGAGCTAGGAAAACCGAGAAATGCTGAGAATACAAGAAGCCAACACTGCGCTTAAGCCAGACGTAGAAGAAGTCCGAAAGGTCCGAGTACCCGACGTTGTCATAGTAAGGGGGGTCAGTCACGACTGCATCAAACCTATCAGTCTGGAAGGGCATCTGGGTAGCCGAGCCTCGGTACACTTGACCAACAGGCCCCAAACCACTGTTCTCTTGAATGACATCTAGCATCCAATCCAATGCGGATGTCGCATTTCCTGACGCATCACCAAGAGCGTTGACCTCTGCGAAGTCCCACACCATTGGTAGAGCTTGGCGACCAAAACTGCTTGCGACGAACTCCCCACTGGGTTTCCAAGTACACTGACCGGAGCCATAATCTGCCACACGGTCTGTCCAGAGACCCAGATATGTTGTCAGAGCTCTGGCTCGCTCCTCGCTATAGGCTCGGTTTAGCATTTCAGCGTGAGCAAGACGAACCTGCTTAATGAAGGTGAGGAGTGCAAGCAACTGGCGCGCTGTGAAAAGTTGTCCCCACTTCTGAATCCCATAGGGTTGGATACGAAATCCTAGACCGCCTTGCGACGGCAGTGGCTCACTAGGTACGGTTAGGGGACCTGCTGGATGAGCCGCTGTTTCAGCCTCTAAAGCACGAATACGTTTCCAGATGGCCTTGTCGTCAGGCCAAACAGTCGCTGGGGCCTCACTAACACCAAGATAGGCTTTCCCTGTCTCCTCGAGGTGAGTGCAGGCCACAACCATCGGCTGCACGCCGATGCGCCCGGCCTGGCCCTCCTGCTTGACGTAGTCGCTACCGGCCACAGTGCCACAGAAGGGGCAGGCGACGTTGCCGCCCCGGCTGCCGGCCTCAGGGTCGAAGCCCAGGCCCTCTAGCGTGGTGGCTTCCACCACCTCGTAGCGCACGGTCTTTTCACCGAAGGGCCTGTCACGGTTGGTCCTGGCATCGGGCCGCAGGGCCACGTAGCGGCCCTCCCTCTTGCGCAGCCAGGTCTGCCGGGCCAGGGGCACGGTACCGCCGCAGGCGGGGTTCTTGCAGCGCACGGTGCGCGTCCACAGGTAGGCTACGGGGGTGAGAACACGGATGGGCAGGATTTTCGGATCGGAGACGTCAAAGCCGATGGCGTCAAACTGGGTCTGGAAGAGGTCCGGCTTCCCTGTTCCTGTGCTCCGCTCGGCCTGGCGCGGGTCGGGGATGGGCGGGTACAGGTCGCCGATCTCCTGGCGCACACGCTCCAGCACCCAGCGGCCCCAGTGCTCCACCTCGGCGGCCAGCCCGCCCCAGGTGCCCCCTCCCCCAACCCCTCCCCCGCCGGGGGAGGGGAGGGCACAGCCTACCGCCGCCGGGTCGGGCGCGCCGTACTGCTGGGGGTAGACCAGCGTGCAGAGTTCGATCAGGTGGGCCACCGGGTTGAGGTCGAGGGCATAGGCCTCGCAGCCCAACCGCAGCGCCTCCAGGGGGATCGCCCCGCCGCCGGCGAACATGTCGAGTACGCGGGGGCGGGGGGCGCGGCCGGCCTCGATGTCCTCTGCCGTCACACGTTCGCCGGTCTCGGCAGTCAGGCGCGCGGCATGAGCCTCCAGGACGTGGCGGCGGGCCTGGGCGATGGTGGAGCGGGCGCCAGGGTACCGGCACAGGTCGGCCACGAAATCAGCGGCTTCTTTTTTCGCCCCTTTATCCTCCGGCGCGGGGACCAGCGCGCCGTAGACGGCGGCGCGGGCGGCGACGAGGGGGCGCCGCGCCCACCACAGGTGCAGCGTGGAGATGTGGCCCTTGCGGATGGATTTCTCCCGCCGCGCCTCGGCGGAGATGGCTTCGATGGGGATATAGTCTTCGATCAGGCGACGATCATCAGTTGGCATTTCGTGGTGCAGTTCCTGCTATACCTTATGCACGCTCAGTATAGTGCAAACAGCAGGATTAGTCAAAAGACCCACCAGGAATCGAGGCAGTCCCGCCGGCAGGACGGGTCCAGGTGCCGCCCAGGACCGGCGTCTCAATTCAGGGCATCGCCGTGACGGCCGGCGGGACAGGGGTAGCCGCCGGCGTGGGCGACTGCCATTGCGGTTCCTCACACGACCGTCCTTCCCAGTTCGTCCAGCGGCGGGCGCGGGGTCGCCGCGGGCATCGGGATCTGTCCGCATCGGTCACGCGGGCGACTGCTTATGGGCTGCTGGGGTTGCTGTGTTTCCGCCACCGCCACACACCCACCACCACGCCCAGCAACAGCAGCACAAAGCTCCCGTTGACAAACACCCACTTCAACGAGGTGAATACCGGCGTCAGCTCAGCCACCACGGCGGTCGGCTGTGGGTAACGGGCCATCACCAGCGCGGCCGACACATTCTCCAGGTAATCCAGCGCCATGCCCAGCACCGGTGCCAGGTTCGCCAACTGCCAGCGGCTGTCTGCTGCAAAAGCCCGACGGTAGACCCAACTGATCGCAATGATCAGGAACAGGGTGTAAACCACCGGCCAGAGCAGGTCAAAGGTAAAGCGCGCCCGAATGTACGCTTGGCGGCCCTGTGGGCCATACGCTTCCGCCATGCGGTAGAGATCCGCCGCCGAGTAGAGAAAGGACGTATCCGGCGAACCGGCATCCCCCACAAAACGCTCCGCCTCAGCGGCCTGGCCGGGCAAGACCAGGGCGACGAACAGCACGAAAACCGCCAAGGCCGCCAGGGCCACCCACCCGGTGGAAACCCGTCGCAGCCACGCAGAGTACCGTTTCAGCATCCGTCACCTCCATACGCCGGCAAGTTGACCGACTGCCTGCCATCAAGGCGCGTCTGCGACCGCCGCCAACAACGCCAGGGTCGCCTGCACAGTACGCGCCTGCTGAGCCTCACGGCTGATGAGCGCCGGCAGGTCCCCGGCCTGATCGCCGTACCAGCCGAACTGGGCGTGGTTGCCGCCCTGGATCTCGACCCAGCGCGTGTCGGGCGGCAGCAGCGGGCGTGAGGCCGCGATCTTGTCCGGCGTCGCCAGCGTTGACGAGGCGTTGCCGCTTGAGCGCTACCTTTGCCTCTTCATCCTGCGGATCGGCGGCGACATCCTCAACCGCCTCTTGCGCGGCCGGCCTGGCCTCTACTGTGGGACACAGTTTACCCCACAAGGTCTGGGCCTGCTTCCAGGCATCGTCGGCCAAGTGGCTGCTGAGTCTCTTGGCCGCTTCTTGGCCGGCCTCTACGCCCGCTTGGACCAGGTAGGGCAGAAAGGGGGCGAGAAATGCGGTCAGGTTTTGGGCCAGTACGGGAATGCCCATCGCAATTGCCTTCTATGCCGTCTATGCCTCGCTATCCTCCGAGGTTTCCGGCGCGCCGCCCTTCAACTCCGCCAGGTTGCGGCGGATGTCGCGCAGCTCGGCCTCGCTGAGGCCCCACAGCGCGGCGGCGGCCTCGTCCACGGCCCCTTCGACGCAGCGCAGCGCGGCGCGGGCGACCTGGTCACCGGCGTAGGCGGCGGGGGCCAGCCCGTGCGCCTCCCGTGAGAGTTCGGCCAAGCGGCGGTGGACGGCGTTGGCGGGGTCGTAGCGGGGGATACGGATGTTCTGTAACAAGTGCGGAGAGCCAAAACTCTTTCCACCAGCCTGAGAATAAGCGTAGGCCGCAAATTGAAAGGGCATTGCATTAACCACCGCACAAGCGTAGTGAGCCTCTTCTTCGCTATTCGTTGGTAGCAGTGTAAGTGTTTCTTGAGGTATCTGATCTGCACTTGCTACCGCGGCCTCAACTTTGTTGCCTATCCTTGTCCACACCACCTTCCACGGCGCGAAGGTGTAATCGCCCACGTTGAACATCGAGTAGAACGGCCCGGTCTCCACCGTCTTACCGCGCGGGTCTTTATGGGTAAAGTAGCGCGTGAAGCCGGAGCGCGCCCGCAGCGGCGTCTCGAAGCGCTTCAGGTAGGCCCACGTGCGCGGCCAGCGGGTCTGCATTTCTTCTTCGGGGATAGCATTGAGGCGTTGTCCTTCAAGATGGGTGAGAAGAATGTGACAGGAGGGCCGCGCCAGCCAACGCTTTACGTCGCGCCCGCGCAGCAGCGGGTAGAGCAGGTCCGGCTCCAGATCCGCCGTCACGTCCTCCACCTTGCGCTTGGCCCCCTCGGTGACGTTGCGCACCACCACCGGCCCGTCGGGGCGCTCGGCCACAATCTCTACCCAGTAGACGGCGTTAGCCCAGGTGCAGACACCCGCGCGTCCCTGGTAATCCGACGCCCCCAATACCTTGCGCACCGCCGCCAGCGCCTTCGGGCGAGCGGTGAGCCACGCGCTGGTCGGGTCGGCGGCGTCCACCGGCGCGGCGCTGAACTGCAAGCGCCGCGTCTGCGCCAACACTTCCTCCAACGTGCTGTCATAGTCCAACCCCTGCCCGCGGCTCGTCTTTTGCCAGTAGGTGTAGGGCACGGGGTAGCGGATGGCTTCGCCCTTGCGCAGCACAAAGATGCTGGTGCGCGTGCTGGCCCCCTCAAAAACCTGCAGGCTGCTCAGGTCGTCCACGTGCAGCACGCGCAGGGGGATGCCCTCACCCCCGGTCCCTCCCCCAGGGGGCGAGGGGAGCAAGAAGCGGCGAAAGCCCTGACCACCGCCGGCCGTCTTCCACACGCTCTGGGTGATGACGAAGCCCAACTTGCCGCCGGGCTTTAAGTAACGGTCGGCGGCCACGTAGGTCATCAGCGTTGAAAGGTCATCCTTTGACTTGCCAAGAATCGCGTCAAAGCCCTTGTGTTGGAAAAGCCCGTAGTCTTGCCACAGCGGGGCGGTCTGTTCCCGATAGCCCTGGGGCAGGCTCTCCCAGTTGATCCACGGCGGGTTGCCCACCACGTAATCGAACGGCTCCAAGAAGAGCGGCATGAAGGCGTTCTTGAGCACGCGCACCCAGATACTATCCAGCCCGCGCCGGTGCAGGTCGCTCAACTGGTCGAAGAGCTCCGCCAGCACCGCCTCGATGCCCACGTGGGTGACAACCTCCGGCAGCTCGCGGCGGCAGCGCTCCAGGAATACGGCGGGCGCAAAGCCGCCGCTCACGCACGTTTCCAACACATCGGCAAAGCGCTCCATCTTCTCGCGCGAGGTCAGCGTATCGGGCACGGGCAGCGTGCCCACGGCGGTCTCCAGGATGCGACGGTCCTGCTCGAACAGCTCCGCGCCCCGCGCTGGGGTGAGGATGCTGTCGGCCAGGTAAATGGGGATTTCCACCTCGCGGCGGCGGTGGGGCAGCAGGTCGGCGATCGCCAGCAAATAGTTAACCCGCGCCGCCAGCACCGCCAGCGGGTTGAGGTCAATGCCCGCCACGCAGTTGAGGATGATCTCCAGCGTGTCGGCCTCGGCCAGCCCGGCC
>Ga0307379_10006380_pt1 | contig 16222 bp, 11 predicted proteins | sample UN2MG_FD_202237 | JGI IMG/M metagenome (GOLD analysis project Ga0307379, IMG submission 202237) | Soil microbial communities from Risofladan, Vaasa, Finland - UN-2 | ecosystem: Environmental > Terrestrial > Soil > Coastal area > Acid sulfate soil | place: Finland: Risofladan, Vaasa | collected... | reverse complement strand
CCGACAGGGGGTTGACACGTCTGTTACTGTGAATCGCTCCCCCATATACCCCCGAGTACACGGTTTACGACAGCTTCCTCCCGGGAAGTCCATCGTTACCGGCGTCTGCCGCTCTTCGATCACCTCGCAGGACCGCACATTCACGTGCGAAACCCGGCGATGCCTCGATCCGCATGGCCGATGCAGTGTGTCCGATGACACAGCCTGGCCCCGGAATCATCACGAACACGAACGGTTGTAGGAAACATCATGAACGACTCCATTGGTCTCTACCTGAATGACATCGGCAAGGTCCCCCTGTTGACCGCCGAGGACGAGCGCGAGCTGTCTCGCATCATCGAAGCCGGTCGCGAGGCGCAGGAGCAGATCGACGCCGGCAAGCGTGGCGTCGCCCTCAAGCGTCAGGTCCGCGAAGCCGCCAAGGCCAAGGACCGGTTCATCCGCTCCAACCTCCGCCTCGTGGTCTCCATCGCCCGCCGCTACCCCCTGCCCCAGGGCATGGATCTGCTCGACCTCATCCAGGAAGGCAACCTCGGCCTCGAGCACGCCGTCGACAAGTTCGACTGGCGCCGTGGCTTCAAGTTCTCCACCTACGCAACCTTCTGGATCCGCCAGGCCATCGGCCGTGCCCTCGACCAGAAGGCCAGCCTCATCCGCATCCCCGGAGACCGCTCCGCCAGCCTCCGTGCTGCGCTGCGTCAGGCCTCCGGTGACGGCGAGACCCTCGACCAGACAAACGCCGAACTGCACCGTCTCACCACGCCGGTCAGCCTCGACAAGACGGTCGGCGACGACGGCGACGCGACGCTCGGTGACCTGATGGCCAACGGAGACGGCACCCCCGAAGACCACGTGATGACGCTGGTCGACAGCGAGCTGCTCGACGAACTGCTCGGCACGCTCGACTCTCGTGCCCGCTTCGCGGTCGAGTCCCGCTTCGGGCTCGTCGACGGCGAGCGCAAGAGCTTCCGCGAAGTGGGCGAGCAGCTGGGCGTCACCGCCGAAGCCGCCCGCCGTCTGGTGTCCCGTGCGGTCGCTGGCCTCCGCGACGACGCCGAACGCATCCTGGCGGTCTGAGTTTCGGACCCACCAGAACACTTGAATTGACGGGGAGCGGTCGGAGCAATCCGACCGCTCCGGTCGTTTTCGGCGCCGGTAGCCTTGCGGCATGTCCGAGAGCCGAGGTCCGTGGTCGCCGTCGTCCTGGCACGACCGTCCCGTTGCCCAACAGCCCCAGTGGCCCGACTCCGGCGCGCTCGAGCAGGCGCTCAAGCAGATCTCCTCCATGCCGCCACTGGTGTTCGCCGGTGAAGCGCGGTCGCTGCAGTCCGAGCTGGCACGCGTCGCCGGAGGCCGCGCCTTCCTGCTGCAGGCGGGCGACTGTGCGGAGAGCTTCGAGGAGTTCTCTGCCGACAACATTCGAGAGAAGCTGCGAGTCATCCTGCAGATGGCGGTCGTGCTGACGTACTCAGTCGGTGTCCCCATCGTGAAGGTCGGGCGCATCGCCGGGCAGTTCGCAAAGCCCCGATCGTCGCCCACCGAGATGGTCGGCGACGTCGAGTTGCCGTCGTTCCGCGGCCACATCGTCAACGACACGAACGCCTCCGAGGCCGCGCGCCAGCCGAACCCGGACCGGCTCGTGCAGGCCTACCACCAGTCAGCGTCGACCCTCAACTTGTTGCGAGCGTTCACCAAGGGCGGCTTCGCCGACCTGTCCAGGGTGCACGCATGGACCCAGGAGTTCGTCGCGTCGAGCCCTGCCGGTGAACGCTACGAGACCGTGGCGGCCGAGATCGAGCGAGCGCTCGCCTTCATGCGAGCGTGCGGCATCGACACCGAATCGAACCCCAACCTGTCGCAGGTCGACGTGTTCACGTCGCACGAAGCGCTCATCCTCGGCTACGAGGAGTCGCTCACTCGCCAGGACTCACTCACCGGCGACTGGTTCGACTGCTCGGCACACATGTTGTGGATCGGCGAACGCACCCGCGAACTCGACGGAGCCCACGTCGAGTTCCTCCGCGGCGTCGGGAACCCGATCGGCTGCAAGATCGGCCCGACCACCAGTGCCGAGTTCGTGCTCGAGCTCTGCGAGGTCCTGAACCCATCGCGCATTCCGGGTCGCCTGACCCTCATCACCCGCATGGGCGCCGACAAGATCGAGGACAAGCTGCGGCCGCTACTCCGCGCGGTCGACGATGCCGGACACCCGGTGGTCTGGGCCTGCGACCCGATGCACGGCAACACCTACACCGCCGCCAACGGGCTCAAGACCCGGCACTTCGACGACGTGATCGCCGAGGTCGGGGGCTTCGTCCGCGCCCACCGAGCCGAACGGACCTGGCCCGGCGGCATCCACATCGAGCTCACCGGCGAGAACGTCACCGAGTGTCTCGGAGGCGGCGACGCGCTCTCGGACACCGACCTCGACCACCGGTACGAGACGATGTGCGATCCCCGTCTCAACGCCCGCCAGAGCGTCGACCTCGCATTCCGGGTCGCCGAACTGCTGCGCCAGTTCACCTGAGCGAGTCGAGGTCGACCGCCGTGACCGCCCTCGACCTCACGATCAACTGGCCTGTCGAGCACGTCAGCGCCGCGGTGCTGCGTGCCGGAATGGTCGCCGCGACGATCGGCGATGTCGGTCGGGTGCAGCGGCTCGCGTCGATCTCCAAGCCGATGACCGCGTGGGCGACACTGGTCGCCGTCGAAGAGGGCATCGTCGAACTCGACCAACCGGTCGGCCAGCCGGGCTGCACAGTGCGTCACCTGCTGGCACACGCTGGCGGCTACCCCTTCGACGGCCCCGATCCGATCGCCCGACCCGAGGCGACGCGCATGTACTCGAACACCGGCATCGAGCTCGTCGCCGACGCGGTCGAGCGCGCGAGCGCGATGCCCTTCGCCGACTACCTGCACGAGGCGCTGTTCGTCCCGCTCGACATGCACCACACCGCGCTGCGCGGTTCCCCGGCGCACGGCGTTCACTCGAACCTCGCCGACACGTGCCGGTTCGTCGCAGAGGTCATGCGCCCCTCACTGATCCACGCCACCTCGGCCGCTGATGCAGAACGCATCCACTACCCGACGCTCGCAGGTATCGTTCCGGGCGTGGGTCGCTACGAGCAGTGCCCCTGGGGGCTGGGTTTCGAGGTGCGTGGCACGAAGACACCTCACTGGACGGGCACGACCAACTCACCGCGCACGTTCGGCCATTTCGGTGGGTCGGGCACGATGTTCTGGATCGACCCCGATCGCGATCTCGCACTCGTGTCGCTCGCCGACCGCGACTTCGACCAATGGGCGTCCACGGCGCTGACGGTCTGGCCGGAGCTGTCCGATGCCGTGATCGCCGAGTACGGCGACGAAGCCGGAGCGCCGGTGTGACCAAGTTCAACCACGGCGACCGGATCCGCTACGCCACCACCGGCGAGGACGGCCTGCCGCTGGTGCGCTACGGGTTCGTCGGGGGTGTCAGCGGCGACAGCGGCCCGATCGTGGTGATGCTCGACGGGGAACTCGGCGGCGATGTCGTCGATGCCGACCACGTCGAGCCGGTCCACATCTGCAACGTCACACTCACCCTCGGCGGCTCCGATCTGCTCGACGACCCGTCGCTGCGCCAGGGACTGGTGAATCTGTGGGCGGCCGAAGCCGAGAGTGCCGGGCTACAGCTGGCGTCACTGCACTGCATCGGCACGGGTGTACGCGACTCCAGCGAGGGCTATGCCCTGGCAGAGCTGTCGAGCGGCGGCGAGCAGTACGTGTTGCGAGCGACGCGCTGCATCAAGCAGTACGACGCGATCGTCGTCCACGCCGACCGCCCCAACCGCTGGGAAGTCCTCTGAACTCTCCCTGGTGACGGCGCCGATGCCCCGATCAGTCGTGGGGCAGTTCGTGGGGTTCGATCGAGTCCACCACGGCGGCGTGCTCGGGATGGTCGTGCACGATGTGGTCCTTGACCTCGTTGTGGTAGCTGAAGATCAGCTCGCAGTACGGGCAGGCGTGCGTGGTCGATTCGCTCATACCGCGATGATCCATCACCGGAGTCGTCACGCACCAGGGCCCTCGGTCCCCGAGCCGTGTCGGTGCCGCAAGGGAGAGCGATAGGTTCGAGCGGCGATGGGACAGGTGATCGCAGTCATGGACGTGGGCGGCACCTCGATCAAGACAGGCGCCGTCCGCTTCGACGACGGTGGCGGGGAACCACGGATCGCGGCGGGTCCGGCACTGCCGACCAACTCCAACGAGGCCGCCGACGTCGTCATCGGCTCGCTCGCAGCCGGCGCGGACGCTGCGCTCGCCGTGGCCGGACGCGAGGTGGCCGGTCTCGCGATCGCTATCTGCGGGCCGTTCGACATCGACGCCGGGATCTCGAGGATGCGCGGCGTCCACAAGTTCGAGGAGATCTACGGCATCGATCTGGGCGCTGCGTTGCGCCACCGCTCGACGGTGTCGGAACTGCCGATCCGGTTCGCCCGCGATGCAGAGTCCGCGGGCACCGGCGAGTCGCTCGCCGGGGCGGGCGCCGGCGTCGACCGGGTGCTGACGGTGACGGTCGGTACCGGTCTCGGCACGTGCCTCACCGAACGAGCTCAGCCGGTCGAGTTCATCGGCGACTTCGGCGTCGAGCACCTGGCGATGCGCGCGACGCCGTGGGGTGGCCGGGCCGACGACGTGCTGTCCGCCCACGGCCTCGCGGACCGTCTCGGCGCGGCGATGTCCGACCTTCGGGCGGCCGTCGATGATCCGACGAACATCGAGATCGTCCGTGATCACGGCACCCGGCTGGGCACGTTCCTCGCGCCGGTGGTCGTCGAGTTCGACGCCCACCTCGTCGTCATCGGCGGCGGATTCTCCGCAGCGTTCGACCGGTTCGGTCCCCCGCTGCAAGCGGCGATCGGTACCGTCCCGGTCCGCCCCGCCGCTCTCGGCACCGCCGGCCCCCTCCTCGGCGCCGCTCACCTCACCTTCCGCCGCTGATCCAGGGTCGCACCCTCACCCCAACGATGAGCCAAGTGTCGCTATCCGGGCGGTTCACTCATCGCAGGGCCGACCACACCCGCAACGATGAGCCAAGTGTCGCTATCCGGGCGGTTCACTCATCGCGGGCGCAGTGAGGCTGCGGGTCAGCGGGTGTCGCAGACCCGAAAGAGCTCGGCGCTGTGGCCTTCGGGGAGGCCGTGTTCGACAGCGAGTTGACGGAAGCGGGCGCCGACCCGTTCCATCATCGCGTCAGGGTCGACGTGCTGGCTCACGTGGCAGCGCAGGGCACGGAACTTGCGATCGACCTGCTCGGTGATGTCGACGACGCCCAGGTCGGGTCCGCCACCCATCGGGCCGGCTTGGATCCACACCTCCTGAACCTTCCAGTCCTCGAGTTCGGCGCAGGGCAACCCCGGGAACGCGAACGGATTGCGGGCGTCGGGATACACGGCGCACATCGTCGCCTCGCCGGTGGCGGTGTGGTCGGGGTGTGAGCCGTACGTCGAGGAGAGGTTGCGGATCGGCGACTGGGTGATCACCACTTGAGGGCGCACCTGGCGGATGATGAGGCTGATGTCGTGGCGCAGCTCCATCGTCACCTCGACGGTGCCGTCCATGAACCCGAGGAACCGGAGATCGCTGACACCGACCTCGGCAGCCGCCTTCGTCTGTTCCTCGCGACGGATCGACGCCATCTCCTTGCGCGGGATCGAGTGGTCGAATCCACCGGCCTGACCATCGGTGACCAGGCAATACGTGACCTCGACGCCGGCGTCGGTCAGCGCAGCGACCGTTCCGGCCGCGCCGAAGTCGACGTCGTCGGGATGCGCGGTGACGACGAGGACTCGCTCGATCTCGGAGAACGGCAGCATCGCACCAGTCAACGCCGGATCCCACGCGTTCTCAACTCGGAGCCGACATCGACAGCGTGTCGGTCCTCCCCGTCCCCGTCCCCGCCCGGACCTTCGTGGCCCGACACCGGCGAGGCGCGCGGGCTCTCGTACAGTCGCCACCATGACGGGCAGCGCTCCCTACGACGAGGTCTCCCTCGACGACTTCGACCTCTCCGACGCCGACTTCTGGACAGCACCGCGAGCGCACCGCGAGGGCGCGTTCAAGGCGCTGCGCGACACACCCGGCCTCGTCCACTTCGCCGAGCGCGAGATCCCCGACCTCCCGTTCCCGGTCGGTCCCGGCTACTGGGCGCTCACCCGCCACGACGACATCTGGCACGTGAGCCGCAACCCGCATCTCTTCTGCTCGGGCAAGGGTGCCAACATCGGCGACCAGCCCCAGGAGATGAACGAGTTCTTCGGCTCGATGATCAACATGGACGATCCGCGCCACTTCCGACTGCGCTCGATCGTGTCGAAGGGGTTCACCCCGAAGGAGATCACCGCCGTCGAGGACACCGTCCGCACCAAGGCCAACGAGGTGATCGATCGCTTGCTCGCCGATTTCCCGGACAAGACGTGCGACTTCGTTCAGAACGTGGCGGCGGCACTGCCGCTCGAGATCATCTGCGACATGATGGGCATCCCCGCCGAGGACTACGCCCGGGTCTTCAAGTGGACCAACACGATCCTCGGCGCCGGCGATCCCGAATTCACGTCCAGCTTCGACGACCTGATGGGTCAGTCGCTCGAGATGTTCATGTACGCCCAGGCGCTCGGTGAGGACCGTAAGGCCAGCCCGCAGGACGACATCACCTCGATCATGATGGCGGCCGAGGTCGACGGCGAGCAGTTGACGCCGCAGGAGTTCGGATCGTTCTTCATCCTCCTCGTGGTGGCCGGCAACGAGACCACGCGCAACGCGATCAGCCACGGCATGAAGGCGTTCACCGAACAACCCGACCAACGCGACCTCCTCTACGGCGACTTCGACACACACGCCAGGGGGGCGATGGAGGAGATCGTCCGCTGGGGCACACCGGTGATCCACTTCCGGCGCACCGCCACCGAGGACACCGAGATCGCAGGTCAGCCGGTCGCGGCCGGCGAGAAGGTGGTCATGTGGTACAACTCGGGCAACCGCGACGAGCGGGTGTTCGTGGATCCGTACCGGTTCGACATCACCCGCGAGCCGAACCCCGCCCAGATCGGCTTCGGCGCCGGCGGCCCTCACTTCTGCCTGGGAGCCAACCTCGCTCGACGGGAGATGACCGTGATGTTCGACACGATCCGCCAGCGGGTGCCGTCGCTGCGTATCACGGGCGAACCGGACTACCTGCAGAGCGGGTTCATCAACGGCATCAAGCGGATGCAGTGTGCCTGGGACTGAGCTGACGCCCGAGCGCCGGGCCGACCTCGTCCGCAACCTGACGATCGCCGGCTGGCTGCTGCTCGGCGGCCCGATCGGGTTCGTCCTGTTCCAGTTGGACCGCGTCCGTCGGATCGGGAGCCAACCGTTCGCCAGCGTGTGGGATCAACGGATCGAGGTGCTCAGCTTCCTGATGCTGCCACCGAACCAGACGGTGCTGGTGCCGGTCGTGTTCGTGGCAGCTGCCGCGATCTGGTTGGCCGGCTGCGACCGCGATGCATGGCTGACCACGCTGCTGCGGCTGAGCGCGGCGCTGGCGATCACGTTCGCCGTCATCGGTGTGATCTCGATCGTGAGCATCCTGGCCCGCGACGACGCCGGCACCTTCGACACCGACAGCGTGTTCCTCCGCTTCGGCGGCATCGCCATGGCTGCGGGCCTCGCCCTCGTCTGCCGCACCGCCGACCGCCTCACCACCTGAACCTGTTCCCCGTGTTCCCCGCGCCCAGGTCTCCGGGAACAAGCTTTGTTCCGCGAGACCTGGGCGCGGGGAACTCTGCGACAGCCCCTTGTCATCGTGAGGGCATGTGCCTTCAATGTGACGGATACTCCTTCGAGCAGTCGATGCTCTCCCTCGATCTCACGATCCGCACCTACGGGTGGCAGCTCACCCAGGTCACCGACTCCAACCCATGGTCGTACACGATCGGCCTGACCGAGAGCTACGGGCATCCCGAGTTGATGGTCTGCGGGCTCGAGCTCGACGTGCAGAACACTGTGATCCGCAAGATCGTCGATCCGATCGTAGAGACGGGCAGCGTCGACCGCGCGTTTCTCGAGCGCCAAGGGGTCAGGCTGGTCGAGGTGCACCCGAACCATCTCGCCGGCGACTGGTTCGGAACCTGGTCCAACTTCTACGAGCGCACCCCACCGCCGGGTTCGTTCCTACAGATCGTGCCGCCCGGCGACTGGTTCTGCGAATGCCACCAGCACTCGATGCCACACTTCGAGCTGCCGGGCCCGATTCGCTTCGCAAATCGAGCCGAGCGACGCTCCCGACGACGTCGTTGATGCCCTCTGGTAGGAGCTGTCCGGAATCGTGGTCCCCGGAGACCCGGGCTCGGGGAACCAGCGTGGTCCCCGGAGACCCGGGCTCGGGGAACTACGCCGCAGCGTGTGACCGACGACCAATGCAAGCGATTCCCTTGGCAAACCGGCGTGCAGGGCCGCTCGTCTACAGTCCGGGGAACCGACCACGGGAGGGGGCGCATGTCGGACGACGTAGAGAAACAGCTGGAGGCCGCGCTCCGGCGCGAAGCGGCCCTGGCTGGAGTCCTCGACGCCGTCGCCCGCGGCGGCGAGCTCGACTCAACGCTGACCGAGATCGCGTACTGGGCTGCCATGCTGACCGGGTCCTCCTTCGGGTCGGTGTTCCATGGCGACGGCGACGTCATCAGGATGTACGCGAAGGGGCCCGACCTGGAGCCGAGCTTCCGGAACCAGCCGTTCGGCGACGATTCTGCACTCACCAAGGTGCTTCGCGAGCGGGTCACGCTGACCTTCGACGACCAGTCGAACATCACCGATTCGGGGTTGGCCCAGTCCAGGGACGCCGCACGGGCATTCGGCATCGGATCATCGGTGTTCGCCCCGTTGCGGAGCGAGGGACCTCCGGTCGGTGTCGCAGCATTTCGGCTCACCGTCGACCCGTTCACGCCGGACGAGATCGAACTGCTGGAGTCCTTCGCCGCCCAGGCGGGCAATGCAGTCACCAACGCACGCCTCGTCGCCGACATCGAGGCACGCAACGCAGAACTCGCCGAGGCCTTGGCGCTGCAGACCGCCACGAGTGAGATCCTCGAGCTGATCAGCGCGAACCCGGGAGATCTGACCGTCGTGCTCCATGGCGTCCTCGCCAGGGCTATCGCCCTGATCGGCGCCGATCAGGGCGTCGTGATGCTTCAACACGGAGACCTCGTCAGGGTGGAGGTCGGAGTCGGGAGCTCAGGCGCATCGGTCGGTACGGAGACGACCTTGGCGGACGCTGCTGGGGTGACCATCTTCGACGAGCCGACGTTCTTCGAGGACCGCACGACCGAGGCCCTCGACGATCGCCGCGCCGAGTTCTTCCGCAGTTTCAACGTGCGCTCGAGCGCAAGCGTGCCGCTCAAGATCGACGGTGAGTGGATCGGCCAGATCAACATGAGCCGCACCGAGGTGCGGCCGTTCGACGAGAAGCAGGCGGCGATCCTGCAGACCTTCGCCGATCAGGCGGCGATCGCCATCCGCAATGCGGGTCTCTTCAACGACCTGGAAGAGGCACTGCAACTCCAGACTGCGACCAGCGAGGTGCTGGCACTGATCAGCGAAAATCCAGGCGACCTGACCACCGTGCTGGAGGGGATCCTCGAGAACGCCGCCAGGCTGTGCGGCGGCGAGGCGGGCTCGATCACCATGACCGAGGGCGACACCACCCGGTACGTGGCGTCGCACGGGCCCGCCATGGCGCCGTACATCGGCACATCGATCGGCGCCGACGTGAGGGTCCCGCGCGAACTTTTCACCGTCGGCGCGAGTGGCGTGCCACAACTCGAAGACATGCAGCAGGTGGGCCCCGACTGGCCCTACTTCCATGAACTGGCACGCGTTGCGCGCGTCCGCAGTTATGCGGCGGCCAGGCTGACGCTCGACGGGGAATCCCTCGGCGGTCTGCACATGTACCGTCACGAGGTCCGGCCCTTCGACGACGCCGAGCTGAAGACGCTGGCGTCCTTCGCCAAGCAGGCGTCACTCGCCATCGCCAACGCCAACCTCTTCAACGACCTCGACGCCGCCCTCGAACGACAGACCGCCATGACCGACGTGCTCGACGCCGTCAGCACCGCCCGCGACGACCTTCAACGCGTCTTCGAGGCCGTCGCCCGTCACGCCCGACGCCTGTGCAACGCCGCGAACGTGGGCCTGTTCGTGAGAGACGGGTCACGGCTCGTCGGAGCGGGAGGCGATGGACCCCAGCCTCTCGCGATGTTCGAGAACGCCGACGAGGGTTACGAATATCTCATAGGCCGTGCTTGGTCGATCGACGACGACATTCCGATGTCCGAGGCGTGTCGTACGGCCCGGCCGGTGCACATCCGGGACTGGGACGATGTGCCGCCGGATCGTTTTCCCGACACCCAGATGAGGACCTAGGGACGACGCAGCACGCTCTCGCTTCCGCTGTTGCGAGACCGCGAAGTGGTCGGAGTCCTCAACATCTCGAACGTCGAACCTGGCGGCTACACCGACGAGCAACTGTCGCTGCTGGAGGCGTTCGCCAACCAGGCCGCGATCGCCGTCGACAACGCTCGGCTGCTGCGCGAGATCGAGGAACGCAACAACGAGCTCTCCGAATCACTCGAACTCCAGACGGCCACGAGCGAGGTCCTGCAGCTGATCAGCGCAAACCCGGGTGACCTCACGCCGGTGCTGGAGGGTCTCGTCGCTCGGGCGGTCGCGTTGTGCGATGCCGACTCCGGGCTGCTCTGGCTTCGGAACGGCGACGACCTCCGCTGCGAGGCCCAGGTCCTCGTCAAGCCGGGCATGGAGGACGTGCCGACGTTCGTCGGCGACGTCTTCCCGGCAACGGCACCCAGTGTCTACCGGAGCAGTGCCGAACGTCGCGCACCCTTGTTCGTCGACGACATCGTTCCCGCGCTCGACGGCGACCCGATGCGGGACAAGACGGTGGCGGGCGGCTTCCGGTCGGTCACGACGATCGCACTGTTCAGCGACGACGAATGGATCGGCAACCTGAACCTCGGTCGACAGGACGTTCGCCCGTTCGACCGTTCCACCGGAACGATCCTGCAGGCGTTCGCCGACCATGCGGCGATCGCCGTCGCCAACGCCAAGCTGTTCAACGACCTCGACGCGGCCCTCGAACGCCAGACCGCGATGACCGACGTGCTCGAAGCGGTCGGCACCGCGCGCCTCGACATACAACCGGTACTCGATCGAGTCGTCGATCACGCACAGCGCCTCTGTGAGGACGTCACGGCAGCCGTCACGCTCCGCGAGCTCGACGTGTTCGTTGCCGCAGCTGCGGGCCCGGCAAACTGGGACCCCGACTTCGACAACACCGCCAGAAAGGATCCAGGGCGGAACACGACCACTGGTGAGCTGTACGCCACCGGCCGACCGATCCACATTCGCGACTGGAATCTCGAGCCGCCGGAGCGGTTTGCCGATTCGGCGGCGAGGACGTGGGGACATCGATCGTTGTTGTCACTCCCGCTACGGCGGCAAGACGAGATCATCGGTGCGTTCTCGTTCGGGCGTGAGGCAGCCGGCGGGTTCTCCGACAGCGAGGTGTCGCTCCTGCAGGCCTTCACCGATCAGGCCTCGATCGCCGTCAACAATGCCTGGCTGCTCCACGAGATCGGGGAACGCAACGCCGAACTGTCCGAGTCACTGGAGCTGCAGACCGCGACGTCGGACATCCTGCGGCTGATCAGTGCCCATCCGGGCGACCTGAGCACGGTGCTGCACGGCATCGCCGTGCGGGCCGCGGCATTGTGTGACGCCGAAGGTGGGACGGTCCTCCTCCGCCACGGTGACATCCTCCGCATCGAAGCCGAGAACGAACCCTTGGATGGAGCACCGAGTCTCATGGGCCGCGAGTTCGTCGCCGAGCGAACCATCAACCGCCGAGCGCGAGACTCGAGGGAACCTGTCTTTCTCGACGACTTCCAGAACGTCCGCGACCCCGTCGGACTCGAGGTTGCCAGAGATCTCCCCAACCTTCACAGCTTCGCCTCGATCGCGTTGCTGCTCGAGGACGAGTGGATCGGCAGCCTCAATCTGAGTCGAACCGACGTGCGGCCGTTCGATCCGAAGGTTGCTCCGGTCATGCAGGCGTTCGCCGACCAGGCCGCGATCGCCGTTGCCAATGCCAAGTTGTTCAACGACCTTGATGCAGCACTCGAACGCCAGACCGCGATGACCGAGGTGCTCGACGCAGTGAGCACCGCCCGTCTCGACCTGCAACCCGTGTTCGACGCCGTCGCTCATCATGCCAACCGCCTCTGTGCCGGAACCGGTGCGACGATCTTCGTTCGCGATGGCGATGAGCTCCAGGTCGCCGCGCAGAACGGTCCCGTCTACGCAGACAACGCTGCCGGTGCCGACCAACTCCGCGCCTTCAGGATTCCAATCGATGCCGACTCACTCGCCGGCCATGCGGCCGCGACCGGCGAAACGAAGCACATCCGCGACTTCGACACGGAAGGCGTTCGCTATCCGAAACTTCCCGCACGGGATGGCGGCGCCAAGAGCGCGCTCGTCATCCCGATCCTCCGCGACGACGAGGTCACGGGCGCCATCGCATTCGCCCGCCATCAGCCAGGCGGATACTCCGACAGCGAGATCGGCCTTCTGGAGGCGTTCGCCGACCAGGCCGCCATCGCCATCCACAACGCCCGCCTCCTGGCGGAGATCGAGGAACGAAACGCCGATCTGTCCGAGTCGCTCGAACTCCAGACCGCGACGAGTGAGGTATTGCAGCTGATCAGCGCCAACCCGGGCGACCTGACCGTGGTCCTCGAGGGCATCATCAGCCGGGCGGCTGCGTTGTGCGATGCCGAGACCGGGAGCCTCTGGCTGAAGCGCGGTGACGAGCTCCGCTGTGAGGCCGAAGTGCGACACCAGGGTGTCACCTTCATCGGTGACGTCTTCGGCGCGGGCGACAAGACCGTGTACAGCGTGAGTGCACGGCGGCGACGACCCGTGTTCAACGACGACATCCTGGCCGACAACAGGATGACCGATGTTCGCGACGAACTCACGAAGAAGAACATCGAGTCCGGGGTCAAGTCACTCGTGACGATTCCGCTCTTCCGTGACGACGAGTGGATCGGAAGTATCAATCTTGGTCGGCGCGCGGTCCGTCCCTTCGATCAGAAGCAGGCGGCGATTCTCCAGGCCTTCGCGGACCAAGCGGCCATCGCCGTCGCCAATGCCAAGCTGTTCAACGACCTCGACGCCGCCCTCGAACGCCAGACGGCGATGACCGAGGTGCTCAACACCGTCAGCACCGCCCGACTCGACCTGCAACCGGTCTTCGACGCCGTCGCTCATCATGCGAACCGACTGTGCAACGGGACCGGCGGAGTCGTCCTCGTTCGCGACGGTGACGATCTGATCATGAGCGCGCAGGCCGGGCCGCAACCGTTCGGCCCAGCGATGCTCGGACGACGACGGCCGATCGACAGATCGTGGCTCGGGGGAACCGCCGCACTCACCAGCGAAATTGTCCACATTCGAAACTGGGACGAGGAGCCCGCCGACGTGTTTCCTGACACCCCGGCGCGAGGCACCGCTCACAAGAGCGCGCTGACCGTGCCGATGGTCCGAATGGGAGAGGTGGTCGGGGTCGTGGCGTTCAGCCGGACCGACCCCGGCGGGTACTCCTCCGAGGAGATTGCACTCCTGAAATCGTTCGCCAACCAGGCTGCGATCGCAGTGGACAACGCCCGCCTGCTCCGCGAGATCGAGGAGCGCAACAACGACCTCTCGGAGTCGCTCGAGCTCCAGACCGCCACCTCGGAGATCCTCCAGCTCATCAGTGCCAACCCGGGCAACCTCGATGCAGTGTTCGAGGGCATCGTCGCCGAGGCGGCCCGCCTGTGTGATGCGGACAGCTCCGGAGTGATGAGACGCGAAGGTGACGAGCTGGTCATCATCGGCGTGAGCGCCGGCGAATCTGACGTCGGCCAGCGGCTGCCGGCGCGAGGGCCCGACTACCGGACTCCAATCTTCATCGACGATGTCCAGGCGAGGTTTCCCGAGCTCGGGTCTCGGGTTCGGAGTTCGATCAGCGTCGGGATGTTCGTCGACGACGAGCACTTCGGGCAGATCAACGTCAATCGCTTCGAGGTCCGGCCCTTCGAGCCCCGGCATGGCCGGATCGTGCAGGCCTTCGCCGAGCAGGCGGCGATCGCCATCTCCAACGCGAAGCTCTTCGCTCAACTCGAGGAGCAGACCCGGCTCGCGCAGGAGGCCAACGAGGCCAAGGGGTCGTTCCTGGCGACGATGAGCCACGAGATCCGGACGCCGATGAACGCGGTGATCGGGATGAGCGGGCTACTGCTCGACACCGATCTGCAACCGCGCCAGCGGGAGTTCGCCGAGATCATTCGATCGAGCGGCGAGTCGCTACTCGGCATCATCAACGACATCCTCGACTTCTCGAAGATCGACGCCGGCAGGCTCGAGCTGGAAGTGGCGCCCCTCGACCTGCGGGCGTGTGTCGAATCGGCATTCGACCTCGTCACCGAACCGGCCGCCCGCAAGGGTCTGGAGCTTGCGTTCCTGATCGACCCGGCCGTGCCCGACGGCATCTCCGGCGATGTCACCCGGCTGCGCCAGGTGATGGTCAACCTGCTCGCCAACGCCGTGAAGTTCACCGAGGTCGGCGAGGTCGTGATGACCGTCGAACCCGACGAAGCACCGAACGAGATCCACCTCGCGGTGCGCGACACCGGTATCGGCATCCCCGCCGACCGGGCGCACAAGCTGTTCGAGGAGTTCAGCCAGCTCGACTCGTCGACCACCCGCAAGTACGGCGGCACCGGCCTCGGACTGGCAGTCAGCAAGCGGCTCGCCGAGCTGATGGGCGGCACGATGTGGGTCGAGAGCGTCGAAGGCGAAGGCGCCACCTTCCACTTCACGATCGCCGCCGAGCCGGCCGACGTCCCGTCGCGGAGGGCTGCTGCGGGCATCCCGTCCGAGCTCACCGGGAAGTCGATCCTCGTCGTCGACGACAACGCAATCAACCGACGCATCCTCGATCTCCAGAGCGAGGCGTGGGGCCTGCGGTGCAACTCGTTCGAGTCGGCCGCAGAGGCGCTCGCCAGTGTCGAGGGCGGCGACGAGTACGACCTGGCGATCCTCGACATGCACATGCCGGGCATGGACGGCCTCGAACTCGCCAATCGGCTCCGCGCGGCTCGACCCGACCTGTCGCTCGTGCTCTACACCTCGCTCGGCGGGGTGGAGGCGAACGACCCCGTGTTCGCCGGCGTGCTCGCCAAGCCCGTCAAGCAATCGCAGCTCTTCGACATGCTCGTGTCGGTGCTGACCGACATCGATACCGGCGACGTCAACACGTCACCGGACAGCGGCCACGCCGAACCGACCGAGAAGCTGGGCGTGCGTCACCCGCTGCGGATCCTCCTCGCCGAGGACAACACGGTCAACCAGCAGATCGCCACGCTCGTGCTCGAATCGCTCGGCTACCGCGCCGACGTCGCGTCGAACGGCCTCGAAGCCGTCGAAGCGGTGGAACGTCTCCCCTACGACCTGGTGCTGATGGACGTCCAGATGCCCGAGATGGACGGCCTCGAAGCCACTCGCCGGATCCGGGCCCGGCCGACGCCGCCCGAGCGCGGCGACCGTCCGATCCGGATCGTGGCGATGACCGCCAACGCGATGCAGGGCGACCGCGAGGCGTGCCTCGCCGCCGGGATGGACGAATACCTCGCGAAGCCGATCCGCCCCGAGGAGCTCGCTGCCGCCCTGGCGGCGACGCCGAACCGAGTCGACGGCGCATCGGGCACCGCTGCGACTCCCACGACGCTCGACGCCACCGCCATCGAGCGGATGCGGTCGATCGCCCCCAGCGACGAGGCGTTCGCCCAGCTCGTCGGATCGTTCCTCGAGAACGGCTCGTCGCTGCTCGCCCAACTCGCCGACGCCGCCGGCAACGGCGACACCGACCTTCTGCGCCGCACCGCCCACACGCTCAAGTCGAACGCCGCCAGCTTCGGCGCCACCGATCTCGCCGACCTCTGCGGCGCGCTCGAAGCGCAGGCCCGAGACGACGCCGTCATCGGTGTCGATGCCCAGGTCGCGGCGATCGCGGTGGCCTTCGACGGAGCCCGCCAGGCGCTCGACCCGAACGCATGATGCAAGGATGACTTCGTGACCGACACTC
>Ga0307379_10006378_pt1 | contig 16222 bp, 13 predicted proteins | sample UN2MG_FD_202237 | JGI IMG/M metagenome (GOLD analysis project Ga0307379, IMG submission 202237) | Soil microbial communities from Risofladan, Vaasa, Finland - UN-2 | ecosystem: Environmental > Terrestrial > Soil > Coastal area > Acid sulfate soil | place: Finland: Risofladan, Vaasa | collected... | reverse complement strand
AGGTGTAACTTTGCAATCTCGGCAGGCCCAATGGAACAGGATTTTCTGCTCCTGTTCCGGCAGATTGTTTGGTGCGTAGGGCTTGCGAATATACTGGTTCACGCAGCAGGGCGGGTATAATCCATCCACCAGCGATAATAGGTGTTTTCACTTACATCAATCTCTCTACAGACTTCTGGAATGCCCTTTCTCTGGCCGATAAGAACGTCTGCTTGCCTTAACTTTGCCACAATCTGCGGCCCCACTATGCTTCTTTTTTATGAGAGGATTCCTTTCAAAAACATACCTCTACTGTCGGTTATCCTCTCATAAGAACTGGACCAGTTTTTGGGGAGCAGGCCATGGACGGCTATATCACCAGAGCGACTCCGGGAAATTGCACCAATTGCCGGAGCCCGGAAGCAGGACGGCAAAAGTTTTTTCACAGACTGCTCACCCCGGCCATTCCACGGCGTAGAATCTAACAGCGTGCGGTGGATCAAGCCAAAAATATCCAAAGGTAGGCCGTGAATTGGACGATATTCTTGTCATACGTTGGGCGGCGACCTGAGGGGCGCCATTGGCGTGTTGGGTGCCTTAAATCGAAGGATAATAGGCAGTTTTATTGCTGGTGCCCGCCAAAAAGAGAAGAATTGTTCGGGGCGACCGCTCATTAACCGAATAAAGTAAAAAAAAGGTGTTACGTTTCAGGCCCAGGCTGGCACTGTTATATAGCTCTTAAAAAATGAGTCCATCAGTCTTTTGTGGGTGGAGGAGCGGAATGCAAGCAAGTTTTCTTAGAAAGGACTATCATGTACAAACGAATTACAATTTTAGTTACTATTTTGGTGCTCGTTTTGACCGCCGGCGTCCGAGCCGATCTTGAGGGGTACTGGAGGTTTGACGAGGGTTCCGGCGGCACGGCTCATGACAGCTCCGGCAATGGCAAAGACGGAACAATCTCCGGCGCTGCATGGTATGCAGGTGGATGGGACGGCTGGTGCCTGGACTTCGACGGCGATAATGACGTTGTGGAACTGGGCGCATTTGACGTCGTGGGCCCGGGGATAACTCTCGCTGCATGGATTAAGCCGGACGACTTCGACACTTATGGTGCCCGCATTATCAGTAAGGGGAACGAACAGTCTAATAACAGTCACTGGTGGATGTTAAGCACAATCGGGATATCCGGTGGACAAAGCCTGAGATTTCGCTTGAAGACAACGGATGGGGGGGGGACGACCATGTTAATTCCCAGCTCCGGGACCATGGTGACCGGCGAGTGGCAGCACGCTGCTGCTGTATGGGATGGGGGCGTAATGCGCATTTACCTGGACGGCACCGAAATCGGCACAGCGAGCAAGGGAGGCAGTGCCGTCGCTACCAATGCCGGTGTTAAGGTGGCAATTGGCAGCCAGCCCTCTGATGCATATAATACTGATCCATCCAACTCGCACAGGTTCTTTGACGGGCTGATCGACGAGGTCCGAGTTTACAACCAAGGCTTGTCGGCGTCCCAGATACAAGACTTGGTTGATGGCGCCGGACCGGGGGGTCCGCCGTCCAAGGACGACTGCGATGACGCAAAGCCGGTCGGCGATGTAACGGACCTGGCCTTCGACACCAGCGGCGCAACGTTCGACGGGCCGGGCCTCTGCCTGACCAGTCCGAATATCTGGTACTGCTATACCGCTTCTTGCACGGGTGATGTCACCGTCAGTCTTGCCGGCAGCAGCTTTGATACGATGCTCGCCGTCTATGACGGCTGCGCCTGCTACCCGTCGGCGAGCGATCTGATCGAGTGCAACGACGATTTCGGTCCCGGCTACCAGTCAGCGGTCACCTTTGCCGCGACCGCCGGCAGCCAGTACCTGATCGAGGTCGGTGGCTACGGCACGTACTCCGGCCAGGGCCTGCTGACGATCAGTTGTGAGGGCGGGGGCGTTCCGCCGTCCAAGGACGACTGCGATGACGCAAAGCCGGTCGGCGATGTAACTAACCTGGCCTTCGACACCGGCGACGCAACGTTCGACGGGCCGGGCCTCTGCCTGACCAGTCCGAATATCTGGTATTGCTATACCGCTTCTTGCACGGGTGATGTCACCGTCAGTCTTGCCGGCAGCAGCTTCGATACGATGCTCGCCGTCTATGACGGCTGCGCCTGCTACCCGTCGGCGAGCGATCTGATCGAGTGCAACGACGATTTCGGTCCCGGCTACCAGTCAGCGGTCACCTTTGCCGCGACCGCCGGCAGCCAGTACCTGATCGAGGTCGGTGGCTACGGTACGTACTCCGGCCAGGGCCTGCTGACGATCAGTTGTGAGGGAACGGTTATTTCAGACAAACCGGATCTCGGCGACGCCCCGGACAGCACCAATCATTTCGGCAACAAAACGATGGCCGCCTATACCTCACCGGTCACCGTTCAAGCCGATTTCCCAACGGTCTTTACCCGTGGGACCGGTACTTTGCCTTACGCCGCCGGGCCGGCTCACGTGAACGCTCAGGTCGTGGCGTATCTGGGCAAGAAGATCACACGTGAAACAGAAGCTGACAGGCTCGCTGATGAAGACGGCGTCAATAATATCAGCCCCCAAACCAACACGTCCAACAGCGACGACGGCGATGACGGTGTCGTCGTCCCGCTCAGTATGCCCCAGTGCTCCTGGACGACATTTGATTATACCGTCAGAGTGATCGACCCGAACGTCGACCTTTACGTTAACGTCTGGTGCGACTGGAACCGCGACGGAGACTGGGACGATACCCTGACGTGTCCGCGTGGTTTTGCGCCGGAGTGGGCTGTCCGGAACCAGTTCCTGTTCAACCTGCCGGTGGGATTCAACCAGATTACCACTCGGCCGTTCCTGCCCTGGCATCCGGAGGTCGGCCCGGAAAAGATATGGATGAGAATTACGCTCTCCGAGCAGCCCTGGAAAGGCGGCAGTAATCCTGGCGCCCAGGGCAACGCCGGCTCCGGCCCCTTAACAAAGTACGTTTACGGCGAGACGGAAGATTACTACTTCACCCCGGATATTACCAGCTCAATATGTGAGGATTACAATGGCGATGGAGTCATCGATATGGACGATCTGGTTGTTTTCACCGCCGATTGGCTGGAGAATTGTCAGTAGCGTATTGTATTGTGATTAGCTGATTCGGGCTGTGGGCTTCGTCCCTTACGGGAAAACCCACAGCCCTTTTCTTTCCAATTCCTGTGTATCTGTGGGTTATCAGCAAGAATGAGACAAAGAAGTCTCTGAGTCAGGAGACGATTTCAACTCCAGGTATCATTGTACTGTTGTGCTTCAGCAACGATCAAGCGAATCATATATGCTTTTGTAAACCGGCAGCAGCGCAGGTGTAACTTTGCAATCTCGGCAGGCCCAATGGAACAGGATTTTCTGCTCCTGTTCCGGCAGATTGTTTGGTGCGTAGGGCTTGCGAATATACTGGTTCACGCAGCAGGGCGGGTAACCGAAGAAGAAGCCCTCGAATCGCTGGGTTTGGGGGGATTTGTCTATCGGAGTATTGCCGAAGGCCTGTTCGTACAATTGAATGTAAGCGGGTGTTCGGCCGAAGATAGTCTCGACGACTTCCATGCCGGTCTTGACGGTTCGCCGGACTTGTTTTGTTATCAGACCTGTTTGCTGCAATAATTCGAGATCGCCATCGGTCAGGGATTTTTCCCATCGGCTCAGAGGCTTTAATCCTTCGCGAGTCAGAACTGCAAGATAGGCCAACTCGAAATCGATTTCTTTCAGTGCACGGACGGATTTCAGAAATCCGGATGAGTCGAGATGCGGATCGCCGTCGCAGCACTGATTGCTCATCTTATTCGTCCTGGTTCGAGTCGGTGTATTGCAGCCATTGCCCGGTAAAAATCACGAAGTCGTCGGAATCGACCTTGCAGTCTCTGTTCAAATCCGCTGGCCGATAGATAGTCCCCAAATCGCCGCATCGACTGGGCATTTCCAGAATCTTAACCAGGCCGGGCAGATCAATTCTGCTCTTTTCGTGAACGTTACCCGAGTAGCTGAACGAGCCATGTTCCATATAATGCAGCGCCAATGCGGGAACATCGATAGAAAGGCCGAGCCTGAGGTTTGTAATCTCCCAGTAACCCATATTGACCGCTAAGCCGCATGTGTCGCAATTCTCAAGACCCCGCTGTAGATAGTTCACCTTATATATTGCATTTACTTCGGGTCCGTTCGGGTCGAAAACAGGCAGGGCATCCACCACCTCCGCACATTGCCCGGCCAACTCGATCCCGTCGGGGGTCAGGTCATCGTCCTGGTCTGCATCGTACAGGTTGAAGCCTGCCGCTAATTCTTCGCTATCGGTCATTAAATCGCCGTCGAGGTCGCCGGTGACTGCCAACTGATGCTCATTCGGGTCTTCAGGATACCGCAGTTCGAGGGTTCTCATCAATCGTGCGATATCGACCCTGCCGGCGTGAACGTCGCCGTAGCAATCGAATGAGCCGTGTTCCATATAGTGCAGTGCCAGGTCGGGCAGGAACGTCCCATCTAAAGGATCGTTGGGATCGGGATACGACATGCCGAGATTCGGATTGACTATCTCGGAGCCGCCCATATTGACCTCCTGGCCGCAAATGTCGCATCGTTCCATACCTAAAAGTGCGTGCACTACTTTATGCGTCTGGTTCGGTATCGGCATCATAGTACCGGGGAAATAGGACGGCAGCTCATTGATCACGGCAGCGCAGTGTTCGGCCAGATCCACGCCGTCCGCGACCTGGTTGCGATTCTGGTCGGTAATGAAAGGGCGATATCCGATTGCGGTTTCTTCAGCGTCGGCGAGCAAATCCGCATCCGCGTCCCGGCTGACCGGCTGTTGGTGTGTAATTATATCTGGTTTGTCTTTTGCGAGAGCCTTGTTCAGGCCTGCACTCGCTCCCAAAGTAATTGCCGCCGCGGTGCCGGCCGCGATTGCCCGTTGCCGGAACTTGCTGCGTTTGCTGGTTTGTCTCTGGTAAGCTCTTCTTAACCTTTTCATTTTTTTTCCTCCAAATTAAAGCCCGCTGCTACAGAGCAAGATATCCTTATTATCCTTTAAAATTATACCATATCAACCGGATTTTGTCCAGAAATATCATGCTGTAAGAGATATTTAAGATTTTAGGGGAATTCTGTTTTTTGTGCCGGAAGCGCATAAAAACAGGCCGAGCTATATTAAGCCCGGCCTGTCTGCTGTGCTTCAATCACACGTACAAGCTCAATTAGCCGTCGCTGTTTGCTTCGAGGGTAAAATCGGCGGGGATGTCGGGAACGAATGTTTCTGCAGGTAAATCTGCGTTCCATTCGAATTGGTCTTTTACCATTTTTCTTGGCCCATCATCTTGAAGCCACTCGACTTCCATCATTACCGGCAGCTTCGTCTCGGCATCATACCAAAGCGTATGTATGGTTGTATCCGGATTTGAACCGTATTTCTTGGCGCTGAGTTCGAATCCGAAACATTCGATTCCATCTATCTGCCGGCTCTCGAAAAACCGGTCTGCCCTGTCAATGTACCCTGCCAGAAAGAAGATGTGATCCATAGGATTATTGGGATGTGACTTGCTGCCGTGCGTAATTTCCTTATATGAGCGGCCGGCAAAATTCACGGTTGTTTGAATCAGTCTGAAATTCCTGTCATTAAAGTCGAAGCTCGTCTTGCCCCAGTCTTCTTTATCCGTAACGTACCATTCTGTTTTTCGCAATTCTTCGCCGGAATAGGAGTCTTTTCGCCAGTCGTACTCGGATATGTATATCTTTTCTCCATCGTTTAATAGCCAGTTTTCGTCCAGCACGTGCCCAAAACGCTCGCGGTAGACGGCAGTTTTCACGCCCTTCAGGGCGGCGGCAATTTCATCTTTTAGCCCTGCAGGTACGTCCGCATAAAGCATCTGTCCTTTCTCTTGTTTTTCCTTGGCGGTTTGAATTTCATGCGGTTCGGCGTTTATGAAACCGGCGGGAATTTCCGGTTCGAACATTTCGGCGGGAATCTGTGCGTAATATTCAATCTGGTCTTGTATGAATGTAAACGTTCTTCCCGGTTGCTTTGTGACTGGCCGGCCGTGCTTTTCTATGCGGACCGGCAACTTTGTCCGGACGTCGAGCCAGATACGGTCGATCCAATCCTCCGGATTGTTGCCGTATTTGGAGGCGCTTATTTCGAAGCCTACGCATTCCCGGCCTTCGAACATTTTCGTATCGAGGATTCGGTCGGGTTTGTCCAGCAGATTGACATAAAATCGCAACTTTTCCATAGGATCGCGCTGGTAAGCCGCGCCTTCGGTTCTCTTTATTGTAAAACACTGAAACTCAAATGAGACTTCATACGATATCAGGTCTTTCCCATCGGGCACAATCCAGGCGGCACGTTGCAGTACACTGGCCTCGTTGCTGTCACCAAACGTATCTTCGTCGGTATCCTCATAGTATTCGTCTCTTCGCGACCTGTCTTTGGCCTCGTAGATTCTGTCCCACGAGCCGGAAACATGTGTGGAGCCGTAACGGCCGACAAATACTGCTTGATCTCGATAAACTAATGCTTCGATTTTTTCCAGCTCGGCTATAATCTCCTGTCCCCAGGCGGCGGGGGGGCCAAGCCACCATTTTCCGTTTGGCGAATTACCGCCGGGCCAAAAGCTTATACCGCCTAAAACGACCATCGCAATCACCGCCGCTGCGGCGAATTTCATTGTTTTGCTATACATAATTGTTCTCCATATAAGTTCCAGGCCGGTATTCGGCCCGGGAGAGGGTTGATTTTTTTCGCTTTCCACGGCTGCAAAAACCGCCTGTTTGGCTGATTCACACATCCGGGCATCGGGTGAAAGCTCTCTTATGCGTCCTGTGAATTCGAGCAGTGTTTGGAGTCGTTTCAACTCACTGCTGCATTGATGACACTCGGCCAGGTGTGTTTTTACCTCGGCTTGTGCTTCCGGCGGCAATTCTCCGAGAGCTGAGGCCGCTAATAACTTGCTGATTTTGTCGTGCTTATTCATAATTGGCCTTCTTCATTCGGTAAGGTAGTCGCCGAGTTCCCGAGCCAGTTGTTTCACCGCCCTGTGCAAATGAACTCTCACAGTTTGTTGTGAACAACCGAGGATTTCCGCGATTTCGTTATGTCTTAATCCTTCAATTCTCGATAATACGAACACATCCGCCTGGCGTTTTGGCAATCTCGTAAGATTTCGGGCCAGCATCTGCTGCAGCTCGGCAGTTCTCATAGGGCCATCCGGATGGTCCGTGCTCGTGCCGTATTTCGGTTGCTGCTGCAGGGACTGTTCGGCTTTTGATCGTTTTGCAAACTCGATTGCTTTTCGCACTGCGGCCCGATACAGATATGCGTTCCAGTTCGTCTGGCCGTTGTACTTGTGCCATCGCTTCCATATAGCGAGAAATACTTCCTGATGCACGTCCTGGGCTTTTTCACTATTACCCAGAATCCGCATCGCGGTGCTCAGTACTTGTGCACTGTAATCGTTGACCAATGCTCGAAATTCCTGCTTCGACACTGTTTTTCTTTCAAAGAAATAAAGCTATGCACAACTCGAATTCACGACCGGTCGCATATCTGTAATTATAGAGGTGTTTTATGAAACTTCGTTTACTAAAAAAACTAACACGGGCAGTAAATTGAAAAATTTCACATTTTTTTTGGTTTGGATTAGCCGACGTCGAAGGTGATTTTATTGGACACTCGGAGAAACGATTAATGTTGTCTTATGGCCTGCTCTATATGTAGTAGCCGAAGCATAGGCGGTGCCGCTATATGGTGGTTTGGGTTATGGGGCGTTAATTTAGTGATGGTGTAGTAAGCTAAAGAAAAATTGTTTGCTCTGTCGATATTGCGTAGGTTGCCAAGGATTTTTACAAGTTTTGAAGGGTGTGTGTATGAGTAAAAGGGAGTTGATCGATTACATCTGCAAAATCAACAGAACTGCCAAGCCGGAATTTCTTGCCAGTTTTTCGGAAGAAGAGCTGAATGATTATCTTGAGCATCTTATGGAGTTGGATTTGGAAGAATTGGTCGTCTGCAGCTAAGGATGTGCGGAACCGCTCTAAATAAGCTCGAATCCGCAAAACTCGCAGCTACATTTTGCCGGTCCATCTTCTTAATCTATCAGGACCGAGCCCATCAACAATATAATCGCGGAGCAGGTTTGTTAAGAGTAACGAGGGGATGAATCGTCTAATGTCCCACAAAATCGTTTTTCCGCATTTGTTTAGATAACCGGATTGGATTATTACTCGTCGAGTTCGTCGCCGACAACTGATCTGCTGATGTCGCTAAGCCCGGATCTTCTGGGACGGGTTTGCTGTTGTTGTGGTTGGCTCTGAGTTCTTGGGGGGCTTTGGGTATTACTTGTGTTCTGGGGGGCGGGAGCCGAGGACTTAAAAGGTGACACTTCCGGCGCCTGATCGGCCGACACGATTGCTCCTGTGGGTATCTCGACAATACTGTTGAGTTTGAACTCGACGAGAGTCGGCTCATAACCGCTTGGCACGCAAAAAACAAAGTCGATATATCTGGCATTGCCCTCGTCGATGTCGCTGGTCGAAATCTTTATCTCGGGGCTTATCTCCATTTCGTCTTTTGTTTTCAGGTATCCCATCGGATAGGCATTCACCGCTTCACCGGTACTTCGCGTGCATATTAACCTTAACTGGGAAGGTGTAAATTGGCCACCGTTGACTTTTGCTTCTCGATTGATCGATCTTTTCTTTATTCCCACGCGTACGATTGTCGGATTATAACTTTCTTTTGTCGATATGGGTATAGTTACTGACTTGCCCCCCGGTTCGTATACAACTTTGCCTCCGCGCGTCCTCATCTCCGAGATGAAGTTGTCTACTTGTTTTTTCACAGCTTCGGACGCCGGCCAGACAGCCGGTTTTGGCACTTCTATCGCCGGGGAAACGCTGCTGACGTTGGATGTCTCGCCGATGAGCCGGTTCATAAAGAGCTGGTCCAGGTAGTTCGGATGGATAGTCTTAAAGCTGTTTTTACCGCTGAAACTGCCGTTACTGATGATACCGAACAGGCCGGTGGCAAAACCGTCGGCGTTAAGCAGGGGCCTCCTGGGATTATCGGGATCCATACTCGACGGGTCAAAACGCTGGTAGGGGTAAGAATGAGGCAGCGGCGCCATTTGAAGGGCTGTGAGTAAAAGCCCGGATATAATGAAGCCTATGATAATTCCGCAGACTATCCGTCCGATAATCTCAGGCAGAAATCCCAAATCAACCGGGAGGCGTACCAAAAAAGTAGCGGCTGTTTGAAGCAGGCCAAAGGTCACGATAAACAGCAGCGTAAAACAGAGCGCCTGTGCCCAGGGGACGAGAGAGAGTAAAGTGCCCTCATTACCGCGGCTGATGATGACGTTTGACAGGACCTCGAAATAGCCGAACGCAACAACGCTCGAAAAAATAGCAATAATTATCATGGCAAATGCTTTGACAGCCGTCCCTTTAAAATACATCAAAGCACCACAACCCAGAATTATTAACACTACAGCTAAGCTGGCCATAAACAATATCTCCGGTTTTTTTCGGGATTCGTGATTCGCTTCACAATCCGCGACTTACTAACGACTATGTTGATTTTGTATTTTTTGTTTTCGATGTTGAAAGCACTCTAATCATTTCGTTTATCGCCACTGTTCCGGCAATAACTTTTCTAAGTATCTGTTCCTGTAGATAGAGCATTTTGGCGCGTCTGAACTGCGAGCTGATTTCCGGTAACGATTTCGATTTTTTTATAACTGTTCTCAAGTCGTCTTTCAATGTGATGATTTCAAAAACAGCCGTTCTGCCGTAGAATCCGGTCCCCTGGCAGTGTTCGCAAGTTGAAGGTTTGCCGTGCTTGTCGTATTGCACTTTACCGGCACGATAAAGCACTTTCGTTTTTTCAGCGGTGATATTGAACTTTTTGAACAGCTCTTTATCCGGCGCATATGCCTGCTTGCACTCATCGCAAAGTTTTCTAACGAGCCTTTGGTTGCTCATGCCCAGAAGGGTATCGGCGACGACAGCTCTGTTGCCGACATATTTCAGCCATTTACCCAGCGCCTGTATCACGCTATCCGCTTTGATCGTAATATATACGAGCTTTCCATCTCTGGCGGCGGCACAGGCCGCCTGGGCTGTTTCGGCATCTTCGCAATCGGAGACACCGATTATATCAGGTCCCATTCTTACAATGGTTTGGAGCTTTTTGGCAAATGTAGTCGTGCCGGTGTCGGAGAGATTGAAGATGTTTTGAGTTATATTGGGCATCTGGGCGGAAGGCTGTCTTTCAAGCGTGTTTATGCTGTTAATGAAGGCATCGTGATTTCGAAGAAGTGCGTAAAGTGTGGTTGTTATGCCGTTTTTACGCGGCCCGCTTATAATAAATACACCTTGTTTTATCCCACGAAACTGATTGAGCTTTGCTTTCTGCTCGGGCATTAAACCGATCTCGGTTAGTCTTGCCATACCCTCTTGTGTTATTGGTTTTAGTCTGACCTGTTCTCCGGCGGTTGATCCGGCTGTCATTACTTCCCACGGGATATCATCTTTCTTCCGGCGGATTTTGAAATTTCCTTTTTGCGGTTTTCGCTTTTCCTTGGTATCCAAACCGGCAAGATCCTTGACGAAACGAATGAAATATATCATTTGGTCTCTGGCTATGCTCGGCTGTTTTAGCGATGTACCGTCAACATTGTAGGCTACCTGGTAATCTTGTGCCGTTGGGGAGAACACAATGCTGCTGGCCCTTCGCCACATGGCGTCATTCAGAATTTCATAAGCTGTCTTATACCCGAAGAAGTCCGGCGTTCTGGGTTCGGGCACTGGAACTTCATTTTTGTTTGCCGTTATAAAAGAGAAGCTTTTAAGGGCCTCAAGCTTCTTTTCTTTACTTACGAGCAGGTTTTTGATGTGATCGATTGTCAGAACCTTATCAAAATCCAGGACTCTCGCATTGCGGTGCTTGACGTAAGCCAGAGATAACGATCCGACAGCAATCAGATAGAACAGCATCCCAACGATAAAGATCGGCACGAGCAGCCAGATGATTGCCCCGGCCGCTCCTGCTCCCAGAATGATACCTGTCCAGAAGACATCATTTGTTTCTACTGTTTTAGCGTCGTGGTGCACCCAGCCAACCAGTGGCAGCCAGGCAAAAAATATAATCAAATAGCCAATGAGTTTGATTATGGAAATATAACCGCCATACTCGATGGAGGCCGATAATAAATCCAGCATAAGATGCTCCGTAAAATCTCACAAAATGCCGCTGGCAGTGGTTCTGATCCCCTTTAGTGCCATTTTCAATTCATCTGTATTTGGTGCATATTTTAATGCTTCCCTCGGATCGACGAGTCCTTTTTCCACCAAATCACAAAGGTTATAAGTAAGATCCTGCATCCCTTCATTCTGGGAGCTTCGTATAACGTTGGGCAAATCGCTCTCGCGCCCCTCGGCAATTAGCCTCCTGGCGGCAGCGTTTGTAATTAGAATCTCCACAGCGGGTATTCTGTCAGTGCCTTCCGTGATGCACGGCAGCAAGACCTGACTGATAATTGCTCTGATTGCCAGGCTTAAGGTCTGCCTTATAAGGTCACGCTCGTTTTGCTGGAACAGGTCCAAAAGCCGGTGAACTGCCTGGGACGCATTTGCCGAGTGCAACGTTCCGAAGACAAGGTGCCCGGTTTCCGCGGCCCTCATTCCCGCAGTGACGGTTCTGGCGTCCCGCATCTCGCCAACGAAGACAACATCAGGGTCTTGTCGCATAAGATATGTCAAGGCTTCCTCGAAATCATTGGTGTCGAGCCCGATTTCCCTTTGCGAGACTATCGCTTTTCGGTCCTTAAATAGATACTCGATTGGGTCCTCGATGGTAATGATGTGACAGGAGCGAGTGCGGTTTATATAGTCTATCATCGATGCTATTGTTGTTGTCTTGCCGCAGCCGGTAGGGCCTACGACAAGAACCAGTCCCTGTCTGCTATTGCATACCTTTTCCAGTGACAACGGCAGGTGCAGCTCTTCGAACGGCGGGATGAATGTGTTGACACGCCGTGCCGCCAGGCTGATTAGACCTCGCTGGCGAAACACATTCGTTCGGAAGCGATGCTCGCCGTCAACTTCATGGGCGAAGTCCAGTGTCCCGTGCTCCATGAAAGATGCCTTCTGGGCCGGGGTAAGCAGCTCGAATACCAATTCTTCCATCTTCTCGGGGGTTATTACATCGCCGGTCGTATTCTTCAATTCCCCAAAAAGACGCAACTTCGGTGTCTGCCCCACCTTCAGATGTAGATCGCTCGCACGGGTTTTGATGGCAGCTCTGAAAAACTTGTTCAGCCTAGGCTCATGACCAAGAGGCAATCGGGTATCAATAGGATGTTCTTTGCCTTCATCCATAATTACAACTAACTCCAAAGTCTATAAAACAACTCAACAAGTCACGACCAGCCTGATTATAGGTCGTTAAACAGAAGAGCATTAATCACACCATGAGATTTGTAAAGACAAACCTTACATATCTATATTATAAGATTTTGCCCATGTTGTCAAGCTTGATGCTTCAACAATACTTATTTTTCACCAAAATAACAAGGTGAATTTTACCAGTTTTAACCTCTCAGCGTTTGATAAACCTCCAAATCGGGGCCAATAACAAATCGACTTTAGCGATTCGCACCTGCTTGCCGATATAGAAAAGGGTGTATTTATGGAGTCAGAAAAACGGATATTGACGGGTAAAGAAAAGGATGAAGCGGCAATAAGGCTTCTTGCGAAGCTTAAAGAGCAGTTGCGTTCGTCTGATGCATCGAACAGACGCAGAGCCGCTTTCAACTTATCCTGGATGCAGGAAGACGGTCTGGGAATTTTAAAAGAAGCTTTGACCGGCAGCGACCATATAACCACTAAAAACGCAGCCGCTTATGGGCTGAGAAAAATGCAGGGTAGAATGAAGAAGATGGCTCTTGAAGTGCTCAACCAGGGGCTCAAACATCGTGACAGTTCCACCAGGCAGGTTAGCAGAAGCGCCTTGCAACTGTTGGGACAGAAGGTTCCCGGCGGGTCTGTGCCGCAAAAACGGGCAACAAAAAGAACGAGAATCCGGGCGATCTCGAATGAAAGCAGGCCAAGGTTGAGAATCGACACGAGGCGAGGGATCGGCACGAGACGATCACGCTGACAAGAGCCTGAAAAGAACAAAACCCTCTCTATTGAAATCCCGGGACAAATCAAAGCTGGCGATAGTATTTCCCGCCTGCAATCATGAAGACAGCAGCAGAGTCAGGGACATATAGATTGCCACGCTTATCGAGTCATTTGCGGTTGTGACCAGCGGGCCGGAGCTGATTGCCGGGTCTATGCCGATTCGACGGAACAAAAACGGCAGAAACAAACCAAGAGTCGTGGCGACCATGATAGCCGAGAACATCGCCGTGGCGAATGCAAAGACAAGCCTCGTCGCTTTGATGCCGTCTTCCAGGCCTTTTGTATAGAGCAGTACTGTGCAGGCAATGCCTCCGAGCAGGCCGCAACTCAGGGCTACCAGCAGAGCAATTCGCACTTCACGTGTAAAAACCTGGCTCAATCTCAGTGCCACGAGGTGACCGGTTGCCAGTCCGGAAACTACAATCGCGGAAGTCTGCAGGCCTGCATTGCCGCTTATAGCAGCAATCATCGGTACAAAAGCAATCGCAGCCGTATAAATAAGTGACAGATTATCGATGTGAAATCTGTCGTGGAAAAACATCAGAACCAGAGAGGTTATGCCGGTGCCTATCAAGCATGGCAGCAGCCAGGTCATTCTCACGCGGGCGGCATGGAATACCGATACATTGTCCAGCTCATCAGGATCGGTGCCTGCCATCGTGTATAAGTCTTCCGCGGCTTCTTCCTCGGCGACTTCGATGACACGGTCGGCAGTGATTCTGCCGACGAGTCTGTGGCTCTTATTGAGAACGGGCACAACTATAAGGTCATTTTTGCTGAATATGTTTCTGACTTCTTCCTGGTCGGTATTGACATTGACATAAATTGTATCGGGATCGATTAGTTCGCCGATTCTCATTTTTTCGGGGCGGGTCAGCAGAAACCGCAGACGAACATCGCCGAGAAATCGGCCGGCCTTGTTCACAACATAAACAGAGTAGAAATCCTCATCAATCTCCGCGGTGCGGATTTTACTGACGGCCTCGGCGACGGAGGCATTCTCGGAAACACTGATTAGAACAGGGTCCATAATTCCGCCGGCCGAATCTTCGGAGTAGCTCATCAACTTCTTGATCTCTGCCGATTCGGTCGGTGAGATGCTTTCGAGCAGCTCAGCCCTTTCTTCTTCGGACAGCTCGGAAAGGATATCGGCGGCATCGTCCCGGTCAAGCTCGGAAACAAGGCTGATCAGTTCCTCAACTTTGAGCAGTTCGAACAATTCGGCCCTGGTCGCCTCATCTACCTTTTCCAGCACCTCGGCGGACATCGGCTTGTCCATGACATCTAAGATAGCACGTCTTTCCTCGTTATCCACAAGTTCGACGATCTCGGCTATGTCACTGCTTCGCTGGTCATTAAGCAGCTCACGCAGGGCCCGCATGTCACCTGACTCAAGCAAACGCTCAATTTGCTGCACTAATTGTTTCTGTTCGTCCGCCATTGATATACCCATACTAACTAAAGCCGATAGTCAAATTCACCCGCCAGCGGCATAAAATAACCGATTTTCTTTTGTCCAGCAACAATTTTGCGCATATTCAAAACTTTAGTCCCTCAGCCCCCCATCGTTTGGCCCCCGAATTAACCACAACATCATTGACTTTAGTGGCTATAAGTGTTAGAATCACAGTGACTAAAGGAGAAATTCTCGACCTTCTTCGAGGGATAATAGAGGATGTTTTGCCCTAAGCGAAACTTTTAGTATGTCAGGGTATCAAAAACAAAACGGCATTTTTGCAATTCGGCTGCTAATCTTGCTTATCATCTGTGTTTTTGGCCGGCCGGCAGAAGCCCAGACGAGCATCTACGTGTTCGTCCCCGGCGAAAGTGCCGTGATTCAAACCGGCGGTATCGCCGGCGTTCACGAAACCTGCGGCATCGACGATATTTGGTGGATTCTTGAGGGGCGGGATTATCCCCGGCTTACCTGGGAACTGATAGAAGAAGAATCGGCCGGCGTTTGCTGAGAATTTGCCGGCGGGGCAATAAATTGGCTTATAATCGGAAATGAAAGGCAAAATGTTCTTGGCTTCGGAGCGGTTTTAGTGTAAAATGTAACTTGAAGCGATTGTTTTGGTTTCGCTAATAAAAAGCATATTGTTCTGTTTGAGGGCGATACGATGAAAAGGTTTTTTTATGGAATATTGGGGATCTTGGCAATTATTGCCTGTGCGTGTCTGGCGGCGCCTGAGCCGGCTCTTGTACCTGCTCCGGGGCAATGGACACTTAATATGGAATATACGAATCCCCTGCAAATAACTTTGCTGCGAGGTCCCGATAACAAGCCGGCACATTTCTGGTATACCATTATTACCCTGACCAACAACTCGGGTGATGACGTCGATTTCTACCCAAAGTGCGACCTGATGACGGATAGTTATCAGATTATTCCGGCGGGCAAATTTGTGTCTCCGGCCCTTTTTGAGCAAATTAAAAATCGCCATAAGAGCAGATACCCGTTTCTTGAATCCCTAAACAAGGCCGGCTCTAAGGTACTTCAGGGTGAAGATAACACGAAGGATATAGCCGTTATCTGGCCGGATTTTGACACGCAAGCCAAGAGCATACGGCTATTTATAACGGGTCTGAGTAATGAGACGGTTGCCGTCGACCATCCGGTTTCAACAGACGCAGATGGCAATCCACTCCAGATTTTCCTGAGAAAAACCCTTGAATTAAGTTACTCCCTCAGGGGTGATCAAGCTTTAAGGTCAAGTGCCAGCTTTGCTTTTCAGGGAAAACGCTGGATTATGAGGTAGTATTTCATTTCAAATCTGGACGGGAAGAAACATCTACGGGGCAGTTGGAGTATGGATTTTGTAAAAACGCAGTAAACTCCAGCCCGAAACGTTAGTAAAATGGATATGGAAGGCGAAAGTATTTTTTTAGAGAGATTTGTTTAAAGGTTTTCTGAAACAAAAGTGAGGCGGTTTTTTGAAGCTGGTTTTCAGGAATTAGTAGAAAATTGTTGTTGCTGTCCTGAAAAGAGTTAGGTTTTTTCCTTGTCTTTCCGT
>Ga0307379_10006376_pt1 | contig 16223 bp, 11 predicted proteins | sample UN2MG_FD_202237 | JGI IMG/M metagenome (GOLD analysis project Ga0307379, IMG submission 202237) | Soil microbial communities from Risofladan, Vaasa, Finland - UN-2 | ecosystem: Environmental > Terrestrial > Soil > Coastal area > Acid sulfate soil | place: Finland: Risofladan, Vaasa | collected... | reverse complement strand
CTGTTATCTGTGCCGAGGTCCTGGGCAAACCCGCCGATATGCACAAATACGCTGTGCAGATTACGGTCGCTGATGTCAGGGATGGCGCCTGTTCAGGCTCCACTCTTAAAGAGGCCCGCTCATGGGGCAAGGTCGACAACGCAAATGAGCAGATGGTTTATGCAGAAGCTACAAGCGTCCTGCCCCTGATAGTCAGCTACGTCTACCACATGCGCAGTTGGGAAAACAGATACCAAAGACAATGGAATAGAATCTTTGAATAATTGTTTCGGGACGAATTTAAAGGAACAAAGAAATGAATGGAAGAAAAGTAACTCTCAAGTTTATGGTTCTGCTAGTTTGCCTGCTAACCTTGGTGGGTTGTAAAAATGCCGCAGAAGAAAGAGACAAAGCTGTTGCAGAAGCAGAAAAAGCCAAAGCTGAATTGGCGAAGGTCAAGGCTATCATAGAGGAAATCCGAAGCGAGAGGGACGAGCTAAAAGAAACCTTAGATACTATTTCCGAAAATTGGGAGAAAGCCAGCTCAGAATTGGTTGTTTTTACACAAGCACATGATGACTTGCTGGTTCAGGTCAAAGAACTAACCAAAGAGCGAGACTCAGCGATTGTCCAGGCAAAAGATGCCAAAGCACAGGTAGAAAGGCTTGGCAAACAGTTGAAAGAGAAAACTGAGGAACTTCGTGCATATGAGGAATGGGTCAAAGAATTACAAGCAACTATAAAAGGTCTTGAAGGCCAAGTCGAAAAAGTAGATAATCAGTGGACGGAACAATCAGCTGAGGAGGTAAGCGAGCAAAGCGATGATACCCGTGAACCGGATGTCCATTTTGTCCCTACACCCCAAGTCGTAGTGGACAAAATGCTGGAGTTAGCAAAAATCAAAAAAACCGATTTGGTCTATGACCTGGGCTGTGGGGACGGCCGTATCGTAGTCACGGCGGCCAAGAGGTACGGCTGCAAGGCAATAGGTTACGATATAGACCCACAGCGTGTGAAAGAGTCTCTGGAAAACGTGCGAAAAAACGCCGTTGGACACCTGGTTAGGATTGAGCAGAAGGATATCTTCACTCTCGACCTCAGCAAGGCAAACGTAATCACTCTCTACCTGCTTCCGGGATTGAATGTGGAGTTGATCCCGCAGTTGGAGAAGCTCAAGCCCGGCTCACGGATTGTCTCGCATGACTTTGGAATGGAAGGAATCAGTCCAGACAAGGCCGTTAAGATTACTTCTAATGAGGACGACGACGAACACGAGATTTATCTGTGGACCTCGCCACTCAAGAAGATACCCGATTAGCATTTAGGAAGAGTGAACAGTCTACCGTGTAATCAGATAAGGAAGTTACTGATGAGAATAATGTTTGAAGATCTAAACGAATACGCACAAAAGCGATTACTTGCAGAAGCAGGTATAAAATCGCCCGAAGAGAGGAATTGGGATATAGAGCCCATTGCCATTGTTGATATTGAAGAAGATGATGATGACGACATGGAAAACGACTCTATGGACAATGTCGTCGACTATGGCCACGATGAGCCTTAATGTTAGCTTAATCAGCTTATACTAAGATGACTCGATATACAAAAAAGCAAATAGCCGGACACATTGTCGAACTTTTTACAACACGCCCCGAAACGCTTTGGCCAACACGCTGGGCCTGTGTGATAAAACACGGAAAGCTAACGGTTGTAAGACGTCTTTATGTAATGCCGACAGAACCTGTAATTGTTGAATGCCTTCTTGAATCAGGCAAATCCCCATCATGGTTGTCAATCTATTATGGCGTCTGGAAGAACTGGACCAGGCTGGTCGCATCAAACGTAGAAATATAGCAGATCTAACATGAAACCTTGACCCCCAATCAAGAAAGGTCCCACACACTATTCTATAGGTTTTTCCCGCAGCATTTTTTGTACTTTTTCCCGCTGCCGCACGGGCAGGGGTCGTTCCGGCCGACCTTCGGACCTTCCAGCCGAATCTGCTGTACTTTTTGCTCACCCTGCGGGGCCTGAGCAGCGGCCCGCTGCCGCTCGGCCATCGCAAATTGACCAACCTCATCGTGGGCTGCTTGACTGACATTCCAGACACTTCTGGCCCTGGCACCGGCTTCCAAACGCACCTTGAAGATAATATCCGTAACATGGTCCTCAACTGTATCGAGCATCTCTCGGAACATCCGATGCCCTTCTCGCTTATACTCGACTTTTGGGTCCTTCTCCGCCATCGAGCGCATCCAGATACTGTCCTTCAGGTGGTCCATCGAATACAGATGGTCCTTCCATGTGCTGTCGAAAACCTGTATCAAAACGTATCTTTCAAGGTCGCTTAACTCCGCACGTAGAAACTCCCGTCCCGCCTCCAGTATCATTTCCTTGCGCTGTGGCCCATCACCAAGCTCGTCTTCAGTCAAAGAGGCCCCGAATCTTTCATTAGCCCAGTTTACTAATTCGCTGGTGTCTAAGCCGGCAATTTTGTTATCGAGCTCTCGCTCTAATTCGCCGTTGTTAAAGCTTTCACTCAATTCAAGAAGTTGTTTGTGCAACTGCTTAGGTTTGGTATTCTGCATCCGTTCTATCGAAAAGCCGGCGTTGTATTTTTTGTTCGCCCAGTCGGCCAACGCCTCGAACGCATATACATTGGCGCCCTGCGGACCGTAAACCATATTCATCGCAAACTCAACAGGATACTCAATCTCCCTTTGTTTGTACCTGGCTCCTGTTTCCTCGCCAAGTTGCTGACGGATTTGGGAGATATTCAGACTCGCGAGCTGCTCGAGGTCCAGTTTTATATCGAATTTCGCTCGTGCCCATTCGGCAAATGTACGCAGGCCAAAATCTTTTCTCAAAAATTCGGAAAGTTGCGAACAATCTTTTTTATCAACCTGCTCGGCAGCGGCTGAAATCAATTGCTCCTCAATCTCTTCCGGCTCCTGGTGTTTAATTTTACCGGGACTTAAGCTGACTCGAAAGGCGCTCATAGCCCACTTACACAAACCGGCGATGTCCCAGCTACGCGGGTCTTCGTAGTCTTCCAAATATTCGCCTAAAGAAAGCGATATGTTATTTGAAACATCATCCTTTGCCTGCTGTTTAATTAATTTTTCAATCTCATCTGCCTTTATACCGGCAATATCAGAGGGATTCAAATCAACACCGAAATTAGTCCTGGCCCATTCAGCAATGCACTTATGCGGATAGTGCTCGTTAAGAATCGTCTCACAACTTTGTGCGATTGTGGCCTTTATCATCTCTTCGATAATATTTTTGAGACCTTTTCCCTCGAGGATTTTGCGCCGCCGGCCATAAAATATCTTCCGCTGGTAGTCCATCACCTCATCGTATTCGAGCAGACTCTTACGTATCTCAAAGTTACGCTCTTCGACCTTCTTTTGAACTTTTGCAATTTGCTTACTGATTGTCCGATGAATAATTGGCTCGCCCTCGTTCCAACCGACGAGACTCAGTAGTTTTGGGATCCTGTCTCCGCCAAACAACGCCATCAAATCATCATCGAAGCTCAGGTAGAACTGTGTAGAGCCGGCGTCACCCTGCCTGCCGCATCGCCCCCGAAGCTGATTGTCGATTCTTCTGGCCTCGTGACGCTCCGTGCCGAGTACGTGCAGTCCACCGATTTCAGCAACGCCCTCGCCGAGTTTGATATCCGTGCCACGTCCAGCCATATTGGTCGCTATCGTCACATTGCCTCGCATTCGGCCGTCCCTGCCTTCATGCTGATGGCCCGCCTTGGCAACTATCACAGCTTCTCTGTCGTGATGTTTGGCGTTGAGAAGCTCGTGCTCCAGCCCGAATCTTTTCGTAAGCGCCGCCGAAAGTGCCTCGTTGTTCTCCACGCTGACTGTGCCCACAAGCACCGGCCTGCCGGAGTTGCTGATACCATGTATCTCCTCTACTATCGCGTCGAATTTTTCCTGCATCGACTTATAGATAACATCATCCATATCATCTCTGATGCAGGGTTCATTGGTGGGTATTACAACGACGTCAAGCTCGTATATCTTCATAAACTCCTCAGCTTCGGTAGCCGCCGTGCCGGTCATCCCTGATATTTGGTCATATAGTTTGAAGAAATTCTGCAGTGTGATAGTAGCTAATGTTTGAGTCTCTTCTTTTACAGCGACAGCTTCTTTTGCCTCGACTGCCTGATGGAGCCCGTCCGACCACTGCCGACCGTGCATCAATCGGCCGGTAAATTCGTCCACGATTATAACCTTGCCGTCTATAACGACATAATCCTTTTCTTTTTCAAAGGTCACATGCGCCCGCAGGCTCTGCTCCAGAAGATGCGGCCATTCCATATTTGAACCCGTAAAGAATGACCCCACGCCGGCTATTTCCTGTGCCGCCCCAACTCCTTCGTGCGTAAGATGGACCGATTTCTTGTCGTATTCGACTTCATAATACTGCGTAACGGTCGTTAGTCTGTCTTGAGCACGCTCAAGCTCGGCCTGAGTTTCTTCTATTACCTTCTGGGCTTTTGCAATTCTCTTGCTGTCCTTCTCTTTTTTTGCCTCGGACAGCTCCCCCTGGGCGCTGGCCTGTCTTCGCTGGGCGGAATCAATTTGTTTTTGGATACGGCCATACTCACTCTGCTGTCCCATCAGCTTTCTTGTCACCTGGTCTGCCTCTTTATATCTGCTGACATCATCAAAGGCCGGACCCGATATAATCAAAGGCGTCCTGGCTTCGTCGATTAGAATTGAATCGACCTCGTCGATTATCGCATATTCCAGTGTCCCCTGGACCATTTGCTCAAGTGATATCTTCATATTATCGCGAAGATAATCGAAGCCGAACTCGTTATTTGTGCCGTAGGTAACATCGCAATCATATTGCGCCCTTCGTTCGTCGCCGATGGTATCCATATCCGCCTGAATCGCGCCTACGGTCAGCCCCAAAGCGTTATACACCGGCCCCATCCATTCCGCATCGCGATTCGCTAAGTAATCATTGACCGTAACTATATGGACCTTTCTCCCCGTTAGATAAACAAGATACACCGCCAATGTCGCCACGAGCGTCTTTCCCTCGCCGGTAACCATCTCGGCAATCTTGCCCTCGTAGAGCACATTACCCCCGATAAGCTGAACGTCGAAATGCCGCATCTCGACATTTCGTCTTGCCGCTTCGCGCACAACTGCAAAGGCCTCGGCTAAAATATCCTCCGGGCCGGTCCCGGCTTTCAGTGCGGCTTTGAACTCTGCCGTCTTGGCTCGCAGCTCATCATCATCGAGTTTCTTTAATTGCTCTTCGAACGCACCTGCCTGCTGAGGGATAACCGAATACGCCTTTACCAACCGCTCATTCCGTGAGCCAAAGATCTTTATAAGAATTTTACTGACTTTATCAAACATCAGAATAAAAACCCGAATATCGAATTTCGATTGCCGTTTACTCCTACACTCTCGTTACGTACTCACCGTTGCGAGTATCAACACGCACAGTGTCCCCGATTTTAATAAAAGGCGGCACCTGCACGACAAGGCCGGTTTCCAGTGTTGCCGGCTTGGCCTGATTGGTCGCCGTCGCGCCCCTAATCTCCGGCGGCGTGTTCTTAACTTCCAAATCCACCGTATTCGGCAGTGTAACTAAAATCGGTTTGCCCTCGTACATAGTAACCTGCAGTTGTGTATTTGGTTTGAGGTATTTGGGCCCATCGCCGAAGGCATCATCATCCAGGCTGATTTGCTCATAAGTCTTGATGTCCATCAGCACATGTTCGCTTCCTGACGAATACAGATATTCGTATGTTATCTTATCAAGATAGGCCTCTTCAACTATCTCCTCTGCACGCAGACGAACATTTTGAATTGTACCGTCGGCCAGGCTTTTTATCTTTGTCTGATAGACCGCGCCGCCTTTGCCTAATTTGACGTGCTGATAATCGGAAATTGCATACAATTTGCCGTCTATCTTAACGGTCTGACCTTTTCTCATCTCCGATGCTCTCATTTCGTACTCCAAAAAATTCGTAAATCACCGATTCGCGCCCCTGGTCACGAGAGACGGGCCACGAAGCAAGTATTGCAAAACTGCCCCGAAATGTCAAGAAATCGATGGTAATGTTTATCAGTCTCAGATTTTTTATATATCCGGACATCCGGTAGTACCTCAATGATAAACCCTGTTGCTTGATAGTATTTGACTTTAGTTACAAAACAATTAGAATTAGTGTTGCCTAACAAACCGCTATATGAACAAAAGGAACTCCGGTGAAATCAGTCTGTAAAAACACAGTTATGGTAAACCTCGTGGTTTTGGTTATATGGTTTTTTGTGACCGGTGGATTCCCCTTGCAAGTCCTTGGAGCCAAGACTAAGTTCAGTTCGTATGAGCTGAAAGCCAAACATGAAGAAATATTCTTTCCCGATTTCGATGGTGATGGCCTTGATGATATTATTGCAATTGACGAACCAAACCTCCTTTTCTTCTTTCAAGATGCCAAGCGTGGTTTTGCCAAGAATCCTGATTTGGTCTACTCATTTGGTGATAAGCCGTCAGTCATTTGGCCGGCAAAGCTTGGGAATAATCCGGGTCGGAATATTCTCGTTATGACCAATGATGGAGTGTCGATACTCACTTATGTTGATAAAAAAACGCCTCCCGCTATGAGGAAAATCATCAACCAGCAGACAATTATCCCTGAGAAGTGCGAAAATTCTCCGACTATCCTTTTCACATTGTCGGCTAACACCGCAAAGGGATATCCTCTGATATTTGTCCCGACAGAGAATGAATTGAAAATTTGGAAATACGAAAACCAATGGCATTGTATGTATTCTTTAGAAGGTATGCCCGAGACCCAGATTTGGGGGCCGAATAAAGCAGCAGGATACACCAAGCAATACTGGCTTAACATGAATATCGGTGATTTGAACGGTGACGGATTTGATGACCTTGTTATATGCGAAGAAAACAAAGGAAAAACCTTATTTAATATCTATCCCCAAACAAAAGAAGGCTCTTTTCCGTCAAAGCCATCCCAGTCCTTCGAAGATGAATGGAATTGGCGAACCTGGATATGCCTGCACGACGTTAACAAAGACGGCAGGATCGATGTCATTAAGAATAAATGGTTGCAGGAACCATGGTTTCTTCCCGGAACATATTCAGGCAAAGTTTTAGTGCAAATTTTCATATCGGATGCAGATGGAGATATTCCGGATAAACCTGCATTCACATTCCGAAAAAATGATTGGATTTCTTCTATACCTATTGTTGATATTGATGGGGATGGTTTCATGGATTTGGTTTTAGGATATGGAATGTTTGACAGCAGGGAAGGTGCAAGGAAATCTTTAACTGCAAAAAAACTCGACCATAACCTCAGGATTCATTTTTATCATAGTGACGGCTTTCACAAAAAGCCTGATTGTCAAAAAGATATAACTATTTACCTCGGCCACTTCGGCATGCATTTAACCAGGTCTCGAAGACATTACTTGGAGACACAGATAAGCGTTGATGGTGATTTTGACGGTGATGGAGAGCATGATTTGCTCGTAAAGGACCGGAAAGAGCAGGCCTCGGTGTACTTCTTTATTTCAAGAAAAAAGGGATTCAGCAAAAAAGCTGATATGCACTTTAATGATGTAAAGCGTGTAGAACAGTTTATTGCGGACGACCTTAACGAAGACGGCATCAGCGACCTGATAGTTATAGGCTCAAGGAAGGATTCGTTTAAGGTTTTTCTCAGCAAGAAAAAATAGACAATGAAACATTGGATTGGACAAACTTTTTTATTGTTTTTGCTTGCCGGTTTTGTCTATGCTGGGAATACACCTGCTTTTAAGCGACAAGTTATTCAGGTGCCAATGGGCTCGTCAAATTGGCTATGGCCATACTGGAGAGATATTAACGGAGATGGCCTTGCAGACCTGTTGGCACTTGTCCAAAGGGACAAGAAAGCGTTTATTTATGTTCAGAGCAGCTCCGGCTTTCCCCCAACACCGATCCAAAGTATAGAGTTACCCGAAGGAACAGCGTGGCTGATGCTGCATGACATCAACAGAAACGGCGGTGATGAGATGCTCATTTCGACAACCGAAGGGCTGGTGTACTATCGTCAAAATAATGGCGTCTTTGAAATGAAACCGCAAAAGCTTATTGAGGCAGAGCAGGTCTTTGTAAGCGGCCTCCGTCCAATTGTTATTGAAACAAATAAATGGACCCAAGACCTGAAAAATGCTGTTCCGGTTGTTTTCTCCGACCATACTGTTATCTATAAGTGCAATGAAAACTATCAGCTCAATCTAAGTAAAAAAATCCAACATGAATTCAAAAGCACCATGGAAAAATTCAATTGGAACAGTTGGAGTATCGGTGCGAATAAATCTGACCAAATTCGCATAAAGACGGTAGCCCGGGGCAAATCTGAAGATAGTGAATTAAAAAAACCGGAAGAGGATAACGACTACATAAAAACAATGGTCGAAGAAACAAAAGAAAAAGAAATGCAGCGATGTTCTATAGCCAGGGAGGACATAAATGGTGATGGCAATGAAGATGTCGCTCTGTTGCATCTCGTGCAGGATGTAGATGTGAAAACAAACATAATAGTATTTCTAAGACAGAAAGATGGCAAACTCCCCGAAAAACCAAACCAAGTTCTCAGGTGCCGTGGGATCCCTGTTAAAGGGGACTATCCCGGCCCTTCATTTTTTTCACCTTTCTTCGATATTAACAAGGACGGGTTTTTAGAGGTAGTAATGATAGAGTTGAAGGTTCGACTTCTCTCAGCCAGTAATTTAATGGAAGCCATCGTCTCAAAAGGTTTGGATTGGATTCTCTCAGTAAGACTATTCAAAGAAGGGAAAGGATATTCAAATCGAGCTGATTTCAAAATGGATGTTACTACTATGCTGCCCATATCTGAGCAGTTTGCCGATTCAGTCAATTTTGATGGGGATTTTAATGCTGATGGCCGCCCGGACTTGATAATCAGGCGTACTCAAACTCAATGTGACATTTACCTGAGCTCACTTGCTAACGGCTTTTATGAAAAGGAATCCAAACTACAACTCCAGGTGCCGGCAGAAGGCCGAATGTTTGTGGAAGACCTTAATAGTGATGGCATATCCGACATTTATCTGATAGATTATGAAAAAGGTCAGGTTGCCGTATTCCTGTCTGAATCTTCCAAAAAGAAAGGACCTTTGCAGTGAGCTCCGATGATAATGTGGCCCTTTGCTTGGATGACCTTTGCAAATCTTATGGCAGGATAACGGCGGTTGACCACCTGTCTTTGCAAATCCATGCCGGGGAAATTGCTGGTTTCCTCGGCCCAAACGGAGCCGGCAAGAGTACAACCCTTTACATGACTTCCAGGCTTGTCCATCCTTCAGGTGGAAAGATAGAGATATTCGGCCATAACGTGTGGGGCAACTTCAAAAGTGCCATCCAACATGTCGGAACTATGGTAGAAACACCTTCTTTTTATGAGTATCTTTCCGGCCGTAAGAATCTGGAGCTGATGGGCAGGTTACGAGGTAATGTCACCGGCAAAGAAATCAGAAAAATTCTCGAAAGGATTGGGCTTCTTGAAAGACAAAATGATAAGGTGGCAACATATTCACATGGGATGAAACAACGGCTCGGTCTTGGTATGGCCTTACTGGGCCGGCCAAGGTTGTTGGTTCTCGATGAGCCTACTAATGGTATGGACCCGGAGGGTACGCGGGAAATTCTCAGTTTTCTCCAGGAAAGGGTCAAAAACGATGGTTTGACAGTTTTTATTTCCAGCCACCTGCTCTATGAAATCGAGGAGTATTGTGACAAAGTTTTCGTAATCAATCACGGTCGTCTTATTTCTTCGGGAAAAGTTAAAGAAATCCTGGCCCCTCATGATAATGTAGTACAAGTTACTTTTGGCGGCAAACCACCCGACCCGACAGCCCTCATAAAAGAAGAAGGAATTGAACATATAGAGACTTTGCCGGGCGAATTGTTTGAGATTACTTTAGCAAATCGAGATGCTGCCTGGCTTAATGATCTTCTGTTGAAGCGGGAATATAAAGTTTCCTCTCTTACGCCTAAGCGAAAAACGTTGAAGGAGTTTTTCCTCTCGATAACGGGGGGAAAGAATGAGTAATATGATAATACCTCTTCTGCGTAATGAAATTGTCAAGGCGACGCGCACGAAATTGCCGTACTTTGGCCTTATATTAACATCTATACTTTGCGTTCTGATTTTCGTTGTGACCGGGGCAACGATGGACGCTGAAACCCTCAACGCATGGGGATATACCAGTTTATCAATGCAGTTGGTATTTACCGATATCGGCCTGATCTTTATCGCAGTGTTTGCTTCGATGCTTATCGCAGAAGAGACTGCCTTTGGCACCGATCGGGCGGTTCTATCTTCTCCTCTCTTACGCTGGGAATTTTACATCGCGAAGGTACTGACCGGTCTGCTTTACGCGGTTGTAATGTCAATCGTTTCTCTGATTATTTCTGCTTGTTTAGGTGCATGGAATTATCAATTCGGCGATGTAGCCGACTCGATGGGATTGATATATGCTAAGAAAGAGGTATTTGTGAATTTCCTCATTGCATTTTTTCTGAGCTGGGTCCCGCTGGCTGCCCTTGTGATGTATGGCATTTTCGTTTCCACAATCGTAAAAAAATCAGGCCAGGCCGTCGCAGTTACGATAGGAACGATTTACCTGATTGATTTTACCAAGCATATCATTGGCATCGACTCTTACATATTCACAAGGCACATCGGATTTTCCTGGCGGGTATTTAACCAGGTCACCCAGGGAGTAGATTATCAATGGACACCCCAGGTCTGGAACATGATCGCCATGTCACTTATTTACTGTCTTGTAATGTTTGCAGCGGGTCTGGTCATCTTTTCAAAACGCGACCTCAACGGCTGATAAATCTTCCCAAACTCATAGCCCGCAGGCTTCTTGTTGGCTCATTCCATCCGTACTAATTAATTTTTTGTACCATCTAAAAAATCCGTCTTTGCAGGCAAAATCAGCATTAATCTGCAATTAAAGCCGATTTTAGAAAAAAAATTTTAAAATCTCAATTTTTTTATTGACAACTTCTACATATGTAGTAGAATACTTCTACGTTTGTAGAAGAATTTATTGTAAGGAGAAGACACTATGAAATTAACTGAAGCAGAATGGCTGATTATGAATGCGTTGTGGGAAGGGCACCCGGCAAAGGCCCGAGATATATCAAAGAGGCTGCCGACCGGGATCAACTGGGCCTACACGACAATTAAGACAATGTTGACTCGGCTTGTAGAGAAAAAAACGATAAGCGAGACCAAGAAAGGCAATACCAGCTTCTACGAACCCCTGCTTTCACGTCGGCAGGCTCGACGAACTGCTTTGAAGATGCTGACGTACAGGGCTTTTGATGGCGCTTTTGGGCCTTTGATGCACTTTCTCGTGGAGGACCAGAATTTGACACCCAAACAACGCAGAGAACTGATCAAAATACTGAAAGATAGCAGCAAAAAGAAAGGAGAAAGAAAATGATTGAACAAATCAACAAAATCGGAGAGGTTTGGTGGGACTGGATGTGGCCTATGTTCTGGCAGGTGAGTTTGCTTGTGGCTCTGATTGGCGTAGTCGACATATTCTTGCGCAAGCGAATTTGGCCACAGGTAAGGTATGCACTTTGGCTGCTGGTTTTCGTAAAGCTGCTATTGCCGCCGTCCCTGTCACTTTCCACCAGTGCAATACCGCACCTTCGGACGTTAGTGGATCAGGTGCGTAAAGAGCGTGCGGCTGCAAATGACCCGTACGGGCCTCCACTCTTTGAGTTGTACATAGTAACGGACCAGCCTGTGATGGAACCATTAGATGTGCCTGCCGGGATTGCTAAGATTGGGGCCGGCGGTGATACAATTGAGCTTTTTGACGAGGCCATTACAACCAACATGACGGAATTGAGGCCGGGAGCAAGCCCCTCCTGGCAAACATACTTAATGGCCGTGTGGCTCGTGGGTATACTTATCCTTGCTCTATGGATAAGCGTGAGGTTTCGGAAGCTGCGACAGGCCCATTCTGGCAAGATTGACGGGGACGATCTGTCGCAGTGGTTTGGTCAGTTACTGGCTGATACCGCAAAGATGCTCAACCTGAAACGCCTCCCGGAAGTCTGTTTGTCGAGAAAAATCGCTTCTCCCGCAGTGTTTGGGGTCTTCAGACCTGTGCTTCTGATGCCGCTGGAAAATAGCAGGCACCTTTCGCGGGAGCAACTCGAGCATGTTTTATTGCATGAGCTTGCGCACATAAAGCGAGGCGACCTTAAAATGCATGCCTTGTTTATGCTGCTGCAGATTGTGTACTGGTTCAATCCGTTGCTTTGGTTTGTTCGACGGCAACTACAATACTTAAGAGAGCTCTGCTGTGATGCGACGGTGGCAAGAATCCTCCGTGAGAAAACGTCGGATTATCGCAGGACTATTCTTCAGACCGCTAAATGGTTGCTGGCGAAGCCCAAAATGCGTGGACTTGGATTGGTGGGTCTGGTTGAGAATCCCGGCCGTCTGCTTATGCGTCTCAGGTGGCTGGAGAAAAAGACATGGAAGTATCGTGGCCTGCGAACCGCCACAGTACTTGCCGTTATTGGCCTTATGTTCGCTTGTGTCCTGCCGATGGCAAAGGCAAAGCAATCTGCCGTTAAGAAAGGCCCGAAGAAGGCTGAAGTATTTGCCTTCGATGATTTTGACGGCAGGCTTGGCCTCAACTGGGATATACTTCACATCGACCAGTCTCACTATTCGCTTACCAGCAAACCCGGCACTCTAACCATCACGACACAGAACGGCCATTTCAAGGAAGGCAACACGAACTACAAAAATGTTTTCCTTATCGATACTCCACTACAAGAGGCCTGGGATTTTCAGGTCACAACATGCCTGTCAGATTTTAAGCCTTTAGAGGCATATAATCAGGCGGGGCTGATATGTTGGGACGATGAGGACAATTACCTGGAGTGGGTTTACCAGCAGATGAAGACAAAAGGACTGACATTCAACGCCGGAGTAGAAGCCAATGGTCCCACCCAATACACGTATATCCCGGCCGGCGGTCCATTTGAGAAGCTATGGCTAAGACTGACTAAGCGAGGAAATAATTATGAATGCTCATCGAGCACGGACGGTGAATCCTTCACGGTTCACACCGTACTGCACTGGGGAGATGGTTTGCCTGAGAAAATTGGTTTATTTGCCATCAAAGGTTCATTGACTCGGCCTTCTGATGTCGATGCGTCTTTTGAGTTCTTCGAGGTCGCTGCTGTTTCAAGTGAGAAAACGGAACCAAAGGCAGGTTTGTCCGGCCCATCTACCGAAGAAGCCGTCGTCAGCTACCAGATTCCCAAAGAGAACCTGGAAATCCCGGAAAAGCTGAAGCCTTGTGCCGAGATTCTGAAAAAGATTTACGCTGCCCTGAAGAAATACGAAAAGGAAAAGGGAAGCCTGCCTGACTGGCTTTCTGACCTGGTGCCCGACTATCTGAGCGCCGAGATGCTCATCTGGCCTGAGGATGGTCCTCAGTCAACACCACTTGCTCCAGAACCCCACCTTCCCTGCAGCTTTGGCTACCAGTACTCCGGTTCGCTGATCCTGCCTCAAGGCGAGATGTCTTACCGTGAGTTTAAAGACAAGGAGAGAAAGGTATGGGGAGATGCGGTACCGCTTGTGCGGTACTACATCGATCAGCAATGTCTCAACATTTCCTTTGACGGCCGCATATATATGAGCTCAACAGCATGGGAAACGGAAATCAAACCACTGGAGGGGGCGCCTGAGATATTGGTCTTAGAAAAAGTATCCGTACCTGCTTCGCCTTTATCGGCTAAAAAGAAGGAAGTGACGGCGAAACCTGAATCAGTATCGGGACAGCCCTTAAAATACAGGATTCCAAAAGAGAACCTGGACATACCGGATGAATTGAAGGCATGTGCCGAGCGTTTAAGGACAATCTACACTGCTCTTAAGAAATACGAAAAAGAAAAAGGCACAATGCCCGACTGGTTGTCGCAGCTCGTGCCCGACTATCTCGATAAAGACGCGCTGCTCTGCCCAACGCACCCTTCGGAAAGGCCGCCGCTGATTCCGGACCCAAAACTTCCGTGCAGTTATGGCTATCAGTACTCAAACATCCCGCTCTCCGAATCCGTCAGCATGACGCAGCGGCAGTGGAAAGATGAACAGAGACGGCTTTGTGGTGACGTTGTTCCGATGGTTCGCTGTTATGGACATGGCCAATGTCTGAATCTGTCGTTCGGTGGGCAGATTTATATAAGCAGTCTGGTTTGGGAAAGGGACCTCGATCCGGAAGGAGGCGCATTGAGGCGAAGCGCAAGCCCGTCACAGACCGGCACGACACAGTCTGTGACAACGCCGGTGCAGCGAGGTGAAGGCGGGGTCAGTTTTGAAGAGGATCTTGAGGGTTTTATTCGGGAGATGGACAGCAGGTATCCGTTCTTCGATCTCAAGGGAATCCGTAATGACTGGGAGCAGACAAAAAAAGAATTGCGCCGGCAGGTTAAAGCGTGCCAATCAGACGAGCAATTTCTCGAAATTGTAACCAAGGCTGTTATGTGCCTGCGTGATTCCCACATGTGGTTCAGGGACGCAAAAGCTGCCCTTCCACAATGGCCGCCGAAGTATTACCCCGGCATCAGCTTCATGCCCGCTGCGGAGGGACGGGTCGTAATCATGGCCGGCGGAGAAGGCCTCGACGCGAACTTAAAGGCAGGAACGATTGTCGACAAGATTGATGGAAAGGACGCCCGTCAGTATCTGGAAGACAGAGCCAGGGCCCGCTGGGCTGAAGGTGGGATATCCGGCCCGCAGCGAGCAAGGCTCTTTGCCTATCGTATTCCCCTTCGCTCCGAAAACAAAGGGCAGAAGCATACTATCACCGTCCTTGTGGACGGGAAGGAGGTGGAGATTGAGTTGACCTCGAACGTTGAGGCTCGAGGTTGGCCGCATTGGTATAATCGCCCTGAGAACTTGAAGCAGGTTGGCTCTTGCTCCTACACGAAACTTCCCAGCGGAGTCGGCTATATTTATCTACGCCACATAGACGGAACTACGGGGCCCGGCATGAAAGAGGCGTTTGCTGCTTACGAGGATGCGAAGGGCTGGATTATTGACCTGCGTGGCAACGGCGGGGGCGGCTATGACCAGGCCCTTTATGAAGCACTCGAGGCATTGACCCATGCATTGGCGGTTATTATCGATGCCGGGTGCACGTCGGCCGGTGAGACAATAGCGCGGGACCTTGTTCGTCGCGGTAATGCGAGGCTGTTCGGCTCGAAAACGGCCGGTTCCTCCAGCGCAAAGAGAGTCTGGACCTTTCCGAGTGGAATCACGTCACTATCGGTCCCGACCCGTAGCCGATGGGGAATTGGCGGCAAGCCAATCGAATTCAATGGCATTGAGCCGCACGTAGAGGTCGAAGCAGTTCCTGAGGAAGTGGCGCAAGGCTCAAACTCTGCGATCCTCAGAGCTGAGGAATACCTGGCCGAGGTGACGGTTGCTGAAACGCGATGAATAGGTCACCTTTCAAGAGTCTATAATGTAAAGTGCAAGCATAGTGATAAGAACGTATGGCAGCCAGGATTGGGCTTACTGATAGTTGACTTTAATCCCGAAGTGGTAGTCTTCGAATATGATGTTGGTGCTACAGCAAAATACTGACGGGCTATGTAAAAAAAACATGGTAGTCCTCCTTGAATAGAGGACGCAAACGGGCTGGTTCGATTTGGCTCGGCCTTTTTTGTGCGCGAAGGTCTGAAAAAGCTTGTGCTCGCAAGGATGATTTGACAGTTATAATGACCCTATAGCAACCTCAGCTACACCCTACCGCCGGGGTTTTAGACAACATTTTCCCCACGTAGTGACTTTTCCTGGATTCTAAGTGAATGCGATTTATGGATATACCATTAAACCGGATTAAGGGTAAGTAAAACTGATTTGCAGAAGGGATTTGTATCAGTAGTTTACAGTCCGCTGGGCTTTGCGCATCCGCCGGCGATTTTTCTCCGATGGTTTCTCATAATAGGCATTGCGCTTCATATCTCTAATCAAGCCCTCTTTTTCGCACAGCTTCTTGAATCGCCTTATCATTTGCTGGACCGATTCGCCCGTTCGCGATTTGACTTTTAGCATATAAAAAAGTTCCTTTCTTACCTGAATTATTAACGGAAAAACAATAATCAATATA